>Ga0315326_10000948_pt1 | contig 14673 bp, 9 predicted proteins | sample M180m32315metaG_FD_203457 | JGI IMG/M metagenome (GOLD analysis project Ga0315326, IMG submission 203457) | Ammonia-oxidizing marine archaeal communities from Monterey Bay, California, United States - M1 80m 32315 | ecosystem: Environmental > Aquatic > Marine > Coastal | place: USA: California... | reverse complement strand
CAGGGCCACCTGGGCCACCAAATCCACCACCTGGGCCTGCTGTTGTTGCAAAAGGATCCATATAATCATCAGGTATCTCCATGACTATTTCTTGACCTTCAACTAAGTCAGATCCGCCTCTACCAAAAACTTTAAATCCGCCTGCTGCTGGGTCAATACCAAAAGTAGGAGCAAATCCGCCTGGGCCACCTGGGCCACCTGGGCCACCTGGGCCACCAGGGCCACCAGGGCCACCATCAGCACCAAAAGCTGCTGGGCCAAAAGCTGCTGGGCCACCTGGGCCGCCAAATGTAGTAGGGCCACCAAAAATATCTCTCGGCCCTTGCATCATTGCGGCAGTAAACATTGAAACGTCTTCTTGTGCGAAAGTAGCTGGTCCACCAGCTCCACCCATTACTGCAGGGGGAGGCATAAATCCAGCCATATTTCCATCTTCTGTAAACAATACTTTTCCTTGAATATCAGCTACAACAGAATTACCAGATGCATCCATAGTCATAACTTGAATTTTTTCTTCTAACATATCAAGTAAAGCATCATCTTGAGATGCAGCAGCAAAACATGAAGGAGATAAACATGACATCTCAGTAATAGGCTTAAATCCTGCTACACCACCGTCAGCATCTCTAAATACTTCTTGGGGTCTGAATTCATGTCCAGTCATTGCAGTCCCAGTTGCATCATAGAAAATTGCATCCTCTTGAGGTATAGCAAAACTTGCATAATCAAAACCACCTGGGCCACCTGGGCCACCTGGGCCACCTGGGCCACCTGGGCCACCTGGGCCACCTGGATCCTTCATGAATGCAACAGCGTCCATTAGGTTAAATGCTTCATCTGCACCACCAGCGGCAGCGGAAATATCAATTCCTGGGCCGCCTGATATACCTGCTTCAGCTCTCTCAAGCATTGCACTAGATTGTTCAACAAAGAAATCTTTTCCAATGATTTCTCCAGGTTTTAAACCACTAAATCCGTCAGCCCCAATACCAATGGTTGTTCCTGCGGCCATACCAACAGGCTCACCGTCCTTACCAAATACTATTGGACTAGGAATCATAAATTCTTGAAATTCTCCAGTGGTGGCGTCAATCGAAAGGAAGGGCATCTCATTCACAGACCCCAATGATCCGTCAGCATTATAACCTAATGCAGGAATTACCGGAGGTTCAGGGGCAGCACCTGCGCCTGTTTTCATTATACTTGGATCCAAAGGAATACTTCCTTTAGGGTTTCCAAATATATCATACTCAATAATAGTAGGTACTAGATTTCCATCTGGGTCAAAAGTCGACAGAGGTATTGGCGATAATCCTGCGGAAGCACCTGCAGTACCTTCAACTGGAGCCTTGGGTGCAAATGCGTTAAAGTAAGTAGTTGCAACTAACTTATCTTCACCTGTTTTGTCTCCTAGGTAAAATACATCAGGAACATCCCCATCTATTTCGTTACCTTCAACATCAGTTGCAAGCATATCGCCCATTTTCTTTCCAATAGGATTTCCGCTTGTATCAAATATTACTTGGTCAGGCTCTTTAACACCTATTTGATTACCACTTTCATCATAAAGTGGCTCTGGCATAGGAGGTAAGAATTTTTCCTGGAATGCATCCTTTGCTCCTTCAAAACCTACTTGGCCTCCAGTCACAGGATCTATTCCTGCAGTATTTTCTACTACAGTTGCTCCTTCGAAGTCACCTATTGTTTCTATCAAATCTTCCTGAAGAGCGAGCAATTCTTCTTCTGTTGCCTCACCATTAGCAACTGCCTCTTGTAACTCAGAAGCTTCAACCATCAAATCAGCAGCTGCTTCATCCACAGCTTTAAGTCCTGCTCCTTCTTGTAGCTCATCTGAAGCTTCAAGTACTTGATCAAGTGGTACTGGAAGTAGCATATCTGGATCTAATACAGACTCTTCTTCAAAAGCTTGACTAGTTATTTCCAAAGCAGCATCAATACTTCCTGAATCTTTAATAGCTTCTACTCCATCAGGTCCTGCTAAAGCTGCAACTTGAAGAATAGCAATATCTTCCTGAACTTTGTCAGACTCAAGTGCAATCTCTATAGCTTTATTTAGTATATCTTCATCAAATATTTCTGCTCCCGCCAAAGAAACTATAAAACCTACATCAGCAGCCAACATTGGGTCTGCATCAAGCATCTCTTCAGTACAAGGCTTTTCTTCACTAGCTTGAAACGCAACTCCCGGCTTAACAACCATTGCTTGTATTTCTTCTTTAACATCATTTCCATTTCCTTCTTCACCATCAAAATCATGTTCAGCTTTTTTTCTAACCATTGTCGCTGTACCTTCAAGAAGTTCAATCTTAGTGTCAACACTTACCGCTTTATTATCACCAGTACAAACTGGATCATCGGCGTGATCAGGGTTTGAGCATTCATCTAGCCCTTCTTTTAGACCAACTCTTCTTGATAATGATCCGCCAGTACCCTGAATAGTTACAGCTCCATCTGGAGTTAAGAACGCCCATGTATTTGGAGGCGATTCCGCTGGAACAACATCAAAAGCTACTCCACCATTAACAATTTTCAAGTTAACGTGCCTTTCTCCACCTTGAGAAACTCCCCCATTAATCAATTGGTAAAGAGATATATCAAGTTCTGTATTTGGCTCCATAAGAACCATGCTTCCATCTTCAAAATTTAAAACAGCAGTAGATACTGTTAGGGTCTTAACTCCCCATCCCTGCTCTATAGGCTGTGCATCAACTGCATCAATCCAGCCTTGCCCATCTTTCATATTAAACTGAATTTTACCTTCTAGAATAGAAAGTGTTAGTGGTGCCATTTCTACACTAACTTCAACACTTAGTTCTCCGGTAAGATTAGGGATCTCTTTCTTTTCTGCAGTGTCAGAATCATCTGATTTCCCAGTTTTTTGCTCGACCTTTTCTTCAACTTTATCTTTAATTACTTCCATTTTTTCTGATATCTCATCTGTTCCTCCACATGCAATTACTGCGAACAAACTAATAAAAATCAAGGCCATCTTTAAATATTTCATAGTAAATAAATTTTTCATTTTCTCGTAATTCTGATTGTTTAAATTTTGATTAAGTTAATTTTAGCATAATAGCTAAGTAATGGTTAATAATTTCAAATGTGTTTTTAACTATCAAAAATACTACAAATAATTTAGAATGACTTACGCTTAAGCGCCCCTGTAGCTCAGGGGATAGAGCAACTGCCTTCTAAGCAGTGGGTCGGGGGTTCGAATCCCTCCAGGGGCGCCATAAAATAAACATGATAATTTCAAAAAAAATAGAACAGTTCATGGATGAGAGTTCATGGATCCGAAAAATGTTTGAGGAAGGACTAAACCTCAAGGAGAAATATGGTCATAAAAATGTTTATGATTTTTCACTTGGAAACCCTATCCTGGATCCTCCTGAAGAATTTTTTAACTCTCTAAAAGAAATATCCGAGTCAAAAATTAAAGGAATACATGGATATATGCCAAATGCCGGCTTTAAAAGTACAAGATCTAAAATATCTAAAAAAATATCCGAGCAAAGTAAATCTAAATTAAATCCTAGCGATATTCTAATGACCTCAGGCGCAGCTGGAGCAATAAATGTAATCCTTCATTCTATACTTAATAAAAACGAAGAGGTTATAATTTTTAAGCCATTTTTCCCCGAATATAAATTTTATATTGATAATCACGGAGGAAAGCCTCTATTTTGTGACTTCAACGAAGATTTTACTCCCTCTCTAGATAGCTTAAAGTCTTTATTCAGTTCTAAAACTAAAGCTATAATTATAAATTCACCGAATAATCCAACTGGAATAACTTATTCAGAAAAAAAATTAAAAGATATATGCGGTCTTGTTTCAGAAGCAGAATCAAAATTTAACTCAGATATTTTTATAATCAGCGATGAGCCTTATAGATACCTAGAATATGAAAATAATAAGCAACCATTCATTTTTGACCTGCACAAAAACGGCATTATAGCATCTTCTTTTTCGAAAGATTTAAGTATAGCAGGAGAAAGAATTGGCTTCATTGCATTAGGAGAAAAACTAAAAGAAAAAGAATTAATTATTGATGCGCTGAATTTCTCAAACAGAACCCTTGGATTTGTAAACGCACCTGCTCTTGGACAAAGGCTTGTTGAAAACTCAATCAGCTCAATAGTTAATATTAATAAATATAAGGCAAAGAGAGATTATTTTTACTCTAAATTAATTAGTTACGGTTATGAAATTGTTAGGCCGTCAGGAGGTTTTTATTTGTTTCCAAAATCTCCAATAAATGACATTGAATTTACTGACCTATTAAAGAAAGAAAAAATATTAGTTGTGCCTGGCACAGGGTTTGGAGCCCCAGGATATTTTAGGATTTCATATAGTGTGGATGACTCTATAATAGAAAATTCTCTAAATGGATTTGAAAAGGCTATTAAAAATTCTAAAATTTAACATTTGATAGGTCTTTCAATCCTGAGCCTGTAATAGGAACTAAGACATTAGAATCTTTTCCAATTACTCTCTTATCTAATAATTTTTCAACTCCTGCTAATGCCGCAGCGCATGTTATTTCAGATAGAATTCCCCAATTAGCAATTTCTCTATGCCAACTTAATGTTTTATCTTCTGAAACAACTTCGCACTCTGAACTCGACCTTTTTATACAATCAACAACCTGGTTGATTCTTGGGGGGTCAGAGACAGCTATTCCTCCTGCTAAAGTCTTAGAACTAGGATTAAATTTCCAATCTAAGTTATTAAATTTGTTATATATGGGAGAAAAGCCTTCCATTTGAATACAGTGCAACTTAGGGATTCTTTTTATTAATCCTAATCCTTTTAATTCATTAAATCCCTTGTATGCGCCAATAAGAAGGGACCCATTTCCAACAGGAATAACGATATCAGTTATTTTTTCATTAAATTCTTCATAAATTTCATAAGCGAAAGATTTCATACCTTCAATAAAATAGGGATTATAATTATGAGATACATACGGAATTCCAGTTTTATTACAAAACTCCTTTGCGGCAACTGTAGAATTCTGCCTAGGTCCGGCAATATTATGCAATTCTCCCCCGAAAATTTTCACCTGATTTTTTTTATTTAATGGAGTCTGCTCAGGAACAAATATATGGCACTTCATCCCTAAATTTTTAGCATATGCTGACATAGAAGCTCCTGCATTACCAGATGAGTCTTCAACGAATTCTTTTACTCCCGACTCTTTTGCTTTGGATAAGAGCAAAGAAGTGCCTCTGTCTTTGAATGAGCCAGTTGGTGAAAAATACTCTAATTTAAATATAAAATCTCCAATTTCAGGAAATTTATCTTTAAATCGAACTACAGGCGTACTCCCCTCTCCTAAGCTTTTAATGGCCAAAGGGGAAGGCAAAACGGGAAAATTAGCATTATTTTCATAATACTTAATATCAAAACAGGAATAATCAGACTCTTCACATTTTAGTTTAAAAAAATCTGATTCAGATTCTCTTTTGCATTCTATGCATATATATTTATGATTCATAACAATATTAATTTGATATTTTAATTATGTAATAATAATCTCATTTTAGATAGCAAATTAGGAGATTAATTATGACAGAATTAGGATTATCAGGCCTTTGGTACGACAAACCAAAAAAATGGGAAATTGTGGAACTTCCAGTTCATGAACCTGCTGACGATGAAATTGTAATTCGAGTGACAGCAACAGGAATTTGTGGATCTGACCTACATGTAACTAGAGGTGATGGTATAGATGAAAATTCTCCTGAAAGAGGACCTCTCGCTATGGGTCATGAAATGACAGGTATTGTGCATAGTATGGGCAAAAAAGTGAAAACAGATTCACTAAGAAGATCCTTAAAAGAAGGTGATAGAGTAATTTTTCCTTTCTTCTTTCCTTGTATGAGTTGCTATAACTGTATTAAAGGAGAATTTGGGGCATGTAAATATAGATCAAGGATTCCTTATCAAGATTTTAAGTATTGCAATTCAGGATATTCACAATACTTTGTACTAAGATCTCCTCACTTTATTTTTCACTCTCCTAAATCATTAAGCGACGAAGCTTTGGTTTCATTAAATTGTGCATTAGCTCAAGTTGTTGAAGCATTTAATTTCGGGAAAATAAATTTTGGTGACAATGTCGTTATTCAGGGCGCTGGAGCCTTAGGTATTTATGCAACAGCAGTAGCAAGAAATATGGGTGCAAATGAAGTTATTGTGATTGACGGTCATGAATCAAGATTAAAGCTTGCAGAGAAATGTGGTGCCAGCAAAACAATTAACATTTCTCAACTTCAATCTAGCAAAGAAAGAATAGAATTTATATTTGATTACACAAATGGAATAGGTGCAGACATTGCTATTGAATTAGTAGGTTTTCCTGCAGTAGTGGAAGAAGGCTTAAAGATGGTTAGAATGAGAGGAAAATATTTGGAAATTGGAAGTATTGCCCCAAACTCATTTATTAACGTAGATACAAACTATTTAGTTTCAAATCAAATTAGAATGATGAACTTTCAGCATTACGATCCATGGATACTACCTAAATGTGTAGATTTCCTTGAAAGAACTAAATCTGAATATCCTTTAACTTCGCTGGTGTCTCACAGATTTAAATTAGAAGATATTAATGAAGCTTTTGAAAAGTCAGATTGGCTTGGAGATAAAGCAGATAAATCTATAACAAGAGCAGTAATATTACCCTGATTTAAGCCCTAAATCTTAAATTATCTCTATTGAGCTCACTTATCTTAGTGACACCCATTAACTTCATATCTCTTTCTAATTCAGATTTGTAAATATTTAATGCTTTTTCGACGCCCTTTTCACCTGCGGCAGCAAGTGCGTATAAATATAGCCTTCCGCCTGAAACAGCTTTTGCCCCCATAGACAAGGCCTTTAGCATGTGAGTACCCCTATGAATGCCACCGTCAACAATAATGTCAATCTTATCTCCTACAGCATCAACAATCTCTTGTAGCTGATCAAATGATGATCTTGATCCATCAAGTTGTCTTCCACCATGATTAGAAATGATTATTCCTGTGCACCCAATATCGATAGCTTTTCTTGCATCTTCAGCACTCATAACCCCCTTTAAAGCAAAATGGCCTCCCCATTTTGATCTAAGTCTTTCAGCATCATTCCAATTCATTGATTGATCTAAGAAATTAGAAAAGTAAGAACTAATAGACATCGAGACATCAGACAATCCTTCAACATGATCTTTTATGAGTGGCAATTCAAACTTTTTTCTAAGTGCATAGTTTATCCCCCATCTAGGCTTTGTTGCATACTCAAATAAGCTTCCCAAAGTTATTTCTGGAGGAGATTTAAATCCTGTTTTTAAATCCCTTTCTCTGTTCCCCGCGACAATCGTATCAACAGTTAAAGCAAGGACATCAAATTTTGCTGCTTTAGCTTTTTCCAAAACAACATCGTTTAAACCGCTATCTTTGTGATAGTAAAATTGAAATAATTTTGGAGTATCAATCTCAGCCAACTCTTCCACAGGTATTGTAGAAAGAGTAGATATGCCGAACATAGTATTTAATTTCTTTGCAGCTTTGGCTACTGCCCTTTCACCTTCATAATGAAATAGTCTTTGAAGCGCAGTTGGAGAGCAAAAAAATGGCAAATCAAGTTTTTTTCCAAAGATTGTTGTAGACAGATCTATATTTTCGACGCCTCTTAAAACATTTGGGACAAGATCAACATCATTATATGCACTGGCATTCCTTTTGTAGGTTACTTCATCTTCTGCTGCCCCATCAATGTAATGAAAAATTGGAGACGGTATTCTTTTTTTTGCTAATTTTCTAAAGTCATAATAATTATGACAATTATCCAAAGCGTTAGTACTTTTAAATTTAAATTTTATGAAATTCATTCTTGGTGCTTATAATTAAAAGGCTTATATTAACAAAAGAGGAGAATAAATTGAATTTAAATCTTAAAAATAAAACAGCAATAATTACTGGTGGAAGCGATGGGATTGGCAAAGAAACGGCAAGAATTATGAGTGAAGAAGGTGCAAAAGTATCAATATTTGCTAGAAATTTACAAAATCTTGAAAAAACTAAATCTGAATTAGAGAAAATAACTTCAAAAGAAATAGATATCTATTCTGTTGATGTTACAGATCAAGAAGGCGTGAAAATTGCCGTTGAACAAGTCATTAAAAAGAATAATAAGGTTGATATATTAGTAAATAATGCCGGAACCTCCTCTGCCCATCCTATAATGAATATTACGAATGAGATTATGGCAGACGACATTGGCACTAAACTGTATGGAGCTATTTATATGATTCAAGGAGTTGTTCCTTCTATGAAAAAAAATGGCGGAGGCTCTATAGTAAATATTACTACCCCAGGAGGTAAGGCCTCTGGGGCTAAAACAGTTCCTACCTCAGTTTCTAGGGCTGCTGGAATATCTTTAACTAAAGCAACTGCTAATGAATTAAGTGAGTTCAACATAAGAGTAAATACAGTGTGTGTAGGACTATTTAAATCAGGTCAGCACAGAAGAAGATATGAAGAAAGAATTAAAACAGATAATAATTTAACTATCGATGAATTCTATGACGAGCTTGGAAAAAATGTACCTCTTGGTAATCGTGTAGGAGAAGCCAAAGAAGCGGCATCTTTAATAACTTATTTAAGCTCTGAAGAGGCTAGTTATATTACCGGAACAGCTATAAATATTGATGGAGGGGCCTCTCCAGTTGTTTAATTTAATTTTTCCAGTACCAAACTAATCATAAGATTAATTCCATAATCGAGGCAATTTTCGTCAAAATCAAATTTAGAATTATGATGCATTTCAGCGCCTTCTTTATGACCTCCTAGCAATGCATATACTGATGGGGCGATTTGCATAAATTCAGCCATATCATCGGCAACACTTACAGGTTTAATAGTTATTGCTGATTCTTCTCCGAATAGATTTGAAGTTAATTTTGAAACATACTGAGAAAAAGAAGGATTGTTAATTACAGGTCCTGTGCCACTAATTAATGAAAAATTCCCTTTAGCTCCATAATTTTTAGGTAAATTTTTTGACAAACTTTCTAACTCGGAAATCAAAGTTTCTCGATTTTCTGAACTATCAGCTCTTATAGTGCCTTTAATTGTTACTTTTTCAGGAGTTATGTTTGCTGCAGTTCCGCCATCTATCATTCCAAATGATATTACAGATAAGTCAGACGGATCTGCCTTTCTGCTTACAATAGATTGGGCAGAGTTTATTAAATTAGATGCTATGAATATCGGGTCAATATTTTTATGAGGCATAGCTCCATGCCCACCTTTCCCAATAATTTCAATCTGAAAAGTATCAGCACTCACAAATACACCTGAAGGGTTTACAGCCACTCTCCCTGTTTGAATTTGGTTCCAAATATGAAACCCAAAAACAAATGAAATATCTTTAAATAAATCAGGTTTTTCCTTTATCATTATTTTTGCTCCTCCAATTTCTTCTTCTGCTGGCTGAAAAACTAACCTAACTGTTCCAGAAAATAAATTGGAATTTAAAGATAGAAATTTGGCAGTTGTAAGCAAAATTGCCATATGACCATCATGACCACATGCATGCATGTTTTCGGTCTGCGATTTAAATTTAAGGCTTGTTTCTTCATTAATGGGAAGGCCGTCCATATCCGCTCTAAGAATAATAATTTCTTTTGATTTATTTAACGATCCTTGAATATCCGCAATAATGCCTGTCTTGGCAATATCTGAATAAAATTTTACTCCTACTTTAGTTAAATAATTTTTAATGAACTCAGAAGTTTTGAACTCGTTAAATGCAATTTCAGGGATTTTATGCAGTTTCTTTCTTAATTCTTTAACCTCTAAAAAATATGAATCTTGAATGATTGAATTAGGATTAATCATATTACTTTTTTCTGTCTCATGAATTCAGCAAACTTTCCTATACCTTCTCTGTTCATTTCAGGGGTTTCATAAGCAAAGCACAATCTAGCTGAATTAGTTCCTGATTTGCCAGAGGGTGAAAATCTATCGCCAGCTAAATAGCCCACTCCTTCATCAAAACATTCTTGTTGAAGAGCTGCCATGTCAACACTTTCAGGAAAAGTAATCCAAAGGTAGCACCCTCCTTCAGGAACAGTCCAAGATACTCCTGTACCTCCAAAATTTTCACCTAAAGAGGAAACCATTGCATCTCTTTTCTCTCTAAGCAATGCTGTTATTTTTTCTTTATGCGAATCCATTTCATTCTTTAAAAAATTTTCAATCGCCAAAGAAACAAATTGACTAGGTCCTGAAGTTTTTAAATAATTTAATCTTTTCATAATTTCTATTGGTGCATTAACGTACCCCATTCTTAGTCCTGGAGCTATAAGCTTAGAAAAAGAAGCTACATGAATAACTGAACCTGTTTCATCTAGAGACTTATAGGAATCCTGACTTTCTCCTTCAAATCGTAAGTCAACATAACAATCATCTTCTAAAAGGGGTAATCCGTGTTTACTTAATATTTGAAGAACTTCTTTTCTTCTTTGGCTCGGCATTGTAGAGCCAGTTGGATTTTGAAATTCGGGTATAGAGTATAAATATTTTATATTTTTTCCTTCAGATTTGAGTTTATTAATCAGTTTGTCTAGCTCTTCAGGTATTATTCCTTTATCATCCAGTTTAGTGCCGACAATATCTGCTTTTGCTTTTTGCAGCTGATTTAAAGTACCTAAGTAAACAAATTCCTCTGTTATAACTGTATCTCCAGGATCAGTTAAATTTTGAATAACAAGATTATTTGCTTCTCCAGAGCCATGAGTTACAAGTATTTCCTCAATAGTTGTCTCAATTCCTCTGTCATTTTTTAGTTTTTCTTTAATAAATTCCCTTAGCTCTCTAGATCCAAATGAGTGGGGATAATATGCAAGATCTCTCCCTTCCCTTTCTAATCCTTTTTTAAGGCCTTCCAAAAGGCCTTCTGATGGTATTGTTTCTGGGGCCGGATATGCTACTGCAAAGTCGTATTTTGCATGAGCTGGACCAGAAATTTCCTGCTCTTCAGACTTTTCTGAATAAAAATTTTCAAAGTTAAACTTAGTTGTCATTTAATTCTCCTTAGCTAAATTAACAATTAGGATTAAATAAAATTATGAAGGGAAACAACAAAGTTTTCAAGATTTAACACTTTGTTATCAATTTACTAAATTATATACATTTTATAATTATTTTACGTTTTTAGTAATAAAAAATGCTAATTATTATGATTAAAGTCAATTATTTAAAATTGATTGATTTTTTAGTTAAATAATCTAAGAATTTCATCAAAAAAAATATCCTATAATGTGGATTAATGAAAAATCTAGATTTAAACAATGCAATCGAAGGGCCTGGTAATTCAGGTTCAGTAGATTTATTAAAAAAAACAGATGCTAGCAATTCAAGCACTGATGTAAAAAAATTTGACTATGATTTAACTCAAGATTCGGTTAAAACTTACCTATCTGAAATTGGCAAGAATTCCCTACTAAAATCTAATGAAGAAAAAAACCTTGCGATGGACCTAGAAGCTTCATATGAGTTATCTCATATGGGAGACTTAGAAGGTCTTACTACAGAAAAAATAAACTCATGGCTAAATGAATCTAAAGAAAAATTTATTGAAAGTAAAAATTCGTTGCAGATATTGTTCGATTTTAATTCCCAAAAAGTTGATGCATATAAATTAACTTTTAAAGAGTTATTTGATAGTCCCAAGCTTATAGAAGCAATTAATTCCCCTTTTTCAGAAGAATTTTCTAATTACATTGAAAAAAACAGGGGTCTAAAATTAGAAAATATTACTAATGATATAAAAAAAATATCTATTATTCTTAGATCTATACCGCAATTTTTAATAAATAAGATTGATGAAAAAAAGATTTCAAATATATCAGAAAATCAAGTTTTAGATATCAGAAATAAATTTCTAGATCTGGAATACAAAGGTCAGAATGCGATAAAAGAGCTAACTGAATCTAATTTAAGATTAGTTGTTAGTGTCGCCAAAAAGCACATAAATAGAGGCATGAATATCCTAGATCTTATACAAGAAGGGAATATTGGACTACTCAAAGCTATTAAAAAATTTGACTACAGAAGAGGGTTTAAGTTTAGCACCTACGCAACTTGGTGGATAAGGCAAGGAATAACAAGAGCCTTGGCTGACCAATCCAGAACGATCAGAATACCTGTGCATTTAGTAGAAGCCCTAAATAAGATTACAAGAGTGCAAAGACAGTTATCTCAAGAATACAACAGAGAGCCAACCATAGATGAAATTGCTAAGGAGTCAGGTTTATCAAAATCAAAAGTTGCTAATGTATTGTCTTCCTCTACTCAACCTGTTTCATTATCCACAATGATAGGAGATGATTCAGGTACTGAAATAGAAAATTTAATAGAAGATAAATCTGGAATTTCGCCGCCTGAAGCAGTCTCACAAGAAATGACAAAAGAAGAGATAGCAAAACTTCTAGAAAATTTAACCTCAAGAGAAAGATTGGTTTTGCAATTAAGATTCGGTTTATCAGATGGTAAGAATAGAACTCTTGAAGATATTGGAAAAATGCTTGGCTTGACCAGAGAAAGAATTAGACAGATTGAAAAAAAGGCTATAGCAAAATTAAGAGGCCTAGATATTGGCCACCTAAGGGAACTAATTGTTTAAGTTGAAATAAACTTCTTATACCAAATTTGAAATGTTATTACACTCCATATGCTTTGCGCTCCATATGTCTCTCGGTTTATATGCCCATTAAGCACATCTTCAGCAGCATCAAAATTTATAAATTTATCAGACCCACTTACATAATTTTTATTTATGGTTTCGTGTGCCATATCTTTTAATCCTTCTCTAAGCCATTTCGAAATAGGGCTAACCCAACCTTTTTTCGGTTTATTTAATAAAAAATCAGGAATCTCTGCAGCCATAGAATCGATAAGTATTTGCTTTCCTCTTTGCGTATTTTTAAAAGGGTACTTCCACGAACTTTTTAAATTTCTAGATAACTGAATCAATCTTTCATCAAGAAAGGGAACCCTGTTTTCTATTCCATGGGACATGCTCATTTTGTCTGCTCTCATAAGATAATCATCTACTAACCAAGAATTAATTTCTGCATTAATAAGTGAGTCAAAGATGCTATTTGAGTAATATGACTTTTTTAAATGATTATCTAAATATTCATATAACTTAGTATCATCTTTAATGTTCAGTGAAACAATTCGGCCTGATTTTATTTCGCTATTTGATGCAAATGATAGATAAAGATCTGTTAATTTTTCGTAATTTAATCTATTTTTATTCTTCAAATTCAATATTTTTCTTGGAACCATAGGGAGTGCAAGATTTCTTAAAACAGAAGGAATTTTTCTCCAGCTTTCAATCATCCTATAAGACCTATACCTATCATAACCTCCAAATATTTCGTCACCTCCTTCTCCAGAAAGTATGACTTTATTATTAATTGATGCTTTCTTCGCTAATAGATAATTTGGTAAAAGACTTGAATTAGAATTTGGCTCATCCATATGCCAAACTACATCTTCTATAGAATCAATAATTGATTGTTCTGAAATATTAATTTCAGTATGATTAGAATCAAAAAACTCAGATGATTTTCTTGCATAAATGGCATCAGAATTAAATTTTTCATTATCTTCCTCTGCAACTCTAAATAAAGATGAGTAAGTATTTATTTTTTTATCTGATATTTCACTCATTAAACTCAAAAGTAAATTTGAATCAATTCCTCCAGAAAGAAAAAGACCCACAGGCACATCAGAAATCATTTGATCTTCTAAAACTTCTTTTAATAGTTTGGGAATATAAGATTTTGCATCTTCAATATTTTCTAAATTTGGAATGGAGATTTGCTTATTTGAGACTATTCTTTTCTCTTCTCCTTTAGAGAAAATTATTGTATTACCTGGAAGAAGCCTTTTAATCCCCTGCCAGATCGTTTCTTCTCCAGTTACATACCCTAATCTAAAATAACAATTTAAAGCATTTATATTAATCTCTTTTTGGGGCATCAAAGAATATAAAGATTTCATTTCAGAAGAAAAAACTATACTACCATTTAAATAAGCATAATAAAGTGGCTTTACACCAACATTATCTCTACATAAAATTAATTCCTTTTTTAGCGAATCCCATATACCAAATGCATATATTCCGGAAATCTTGTTTAAGCAATTTAAACCATACTCTTCAAAAAGCTCTAATATTACTTCAGTATCTGTTCCTGATATAAATTTATGCTTTGACTTAATACCATCTCTTAATTTTTTGAAATTATAAATTTCTCCATTAAATACAATTGTGTATCTACCGGTAGAGCTTTTCATAGGCTGATGACCCGCGTATGACAAATCCTGAATTGATAACCTACAATGACCAAGAGTAACTCCTGGCTCTGAAAAAACACCTCTGTCATCAGGTCCTCTGTGACTTGTTTTAGATATCATTTCTTCAACAAGTCTTACATTTTCTTCTGATATACCTGAAATTCCGCACATAATATAAGGATTATAGAACATTAGAGAAAATTTTACGGTTGGAAATAACTTTCTTTTAAACTATATTTAATTTATGAAAAAATTTGTTCCATATTTTTTATTATTATTTTCTATAATAAATTGCTCT
>Ga0315326_10000935_pt1 | contig 14728 bp, 19 predicted proteins | sample M180m32315metaG_FD_203457 | JGI IMG/M metagenome (GOLD analysis project Ga0315326, IMG submission 203457) | Ammonia-oxidizing marine archaeal communities from Monterey Bay, California, United States - M1 80m 32315 | ecosystem: Environmental > Aquatic > Marine > Coastal | place: USA: California... | reverse complement strand
TAGAATATAGAAAAGATATCTCTCCTCAAGATAAGCAAATAATTATTTCCACAGTTGTAGATCACAGCAAAACAGATTTCACAACTGCATACGAATTAACCAACGATAATCGTTTCGGCCCACCTACGAATGTAGCATATGCTGAAACTATCCAAGGTCCATTTGGAGCTTCATTAGCTACCACAAAACAATTAGAGATGAAACGCGCTGGATCCCAACCCGTTTCTAACTTTAATAGAGCCCCAGTTAATATGAGCTCCTCACACGCGCGTAGCATTAATACAGATATGGGATCATTTCACACTCCACAACCATTAAGCCGTGCTCAGGCTGGATTAGTCCATGATGCACTAGGAAATCCAAGTAATAAACACTTCACCCCAGGTGTCCACGTCCCTGCATCCGCAGTAAGTCGTCATACATCCGGTAGGAGTCTTTAAGTAGTAAAAATGAGAGATGAATAAACATGACCGACTTGATCGACAAGCCAGTAGAAGCCGCCAAGGGCGTTTATAGTCTGGGTAAAGGCCAACTTCAAGAATCCACACTATATGCTGGTGTTCTAGGAATTGGTGCTGCTACTCTACTAGGGATGACCTTTATTATGTTGCCCTTTGAAAAATTACCCTACGGAAAATTCCTCCGCACAGGTTCTTTAATTCTCGGTGGTGCCGCTTTGGTCGGTTGGTCTGCTAAGCAAGACCCAGATGTTAAGGCTGCAAGTTCGATGGCTGGATATATCATGACCGCAGCTGGTCTACTAAAGGCAGCTGCCGATCTCGGAGTTATTCGCATTCCTGGAGCTAGGACACTATCAGATCTAGTTAGCAGCGGTGGAGTAAGTGCTTTCGGTGCAGAAGATACCGCTTTGATGGATGACCGAAATGTTATCGGTCAAGATGGTGCAACCTACGACACACGTCCAATAGCTGAGCCTGGTGACGATCCAGAACTCTACAATGACGAAATGACTGAAGGTGTTGCAGAAATGGTCGGACGATATGCTCCTCAAGAGCGTGTCCCAATGGATTCAGTTATAGAAGGATCCACAATGGCCGGAACTATCACACAGAACTTCGGTGCAGAACAGCAATCCTCGGGTTGGTATAATCCAAACCGAACTCTTAAGATGAATGAGTTTGTCGACGCTACTGATGCTATGGCTCAGGGCAAGATGGACGACAATTCTAATCCATTCGTCGCTTCCGTTCACCCAGTCTCCCCCGCATATCAGCCACCCGTTTGGTATGCAGAAGAAGAAATGATGGTTTCAGCTAGTCTACCTAGTCTAAACGCAGCCACAATCGGTGGCCTTCCAGATGTTCTAGGTTCATATATCGTTCCAGGATCATCCGGTAACCCATTCCTTGACTCAGTGGCTATGTCCTCAGCTGGACAATCCGGTCACGGTGTTATAGAAAACTATGGTGCAGAGGTGTTCTACTGATGTTTCATAAAATTCAAGCTCTTTTAATTAATGATGTCACTGTTGGTGGCGCATTAGTTCTAGTAGGGGCTGTCCACTTTGTAGGTGGCGGTCTTTCGGACATGATGGAGAAGACCCTTTTCGGTTACTCCTGGCTCACAGTAGGCCGTGTCCTTTCCCTGGTCCCCCTAAGTATAGGTGTGGCCGTCCTTTCCAAGAGATTTCTGGGAACAGAGATCGATCCCTTGGGAATATCCGATGAGGTGCAATAAAATGTTGAGTAAAATAACTGATTTCTTGACGAGTGATATGGTTCTTGGAGGCTCATTAGTAGTCTGCGGAGCCGCTGTTGCCATTGGTGCTGGTGTTGCTATGCTAAGTAAGCCTTTGCCCGTGATCCGCGTTAGTGCAATGCAGGTCGCTGGAGCTTTGACTCTACTTCTAGGTGTGGCCGTCATTACTAAGGGTAAGATAGATCCACTCGATATGGAGTAAGCGTAGGTAACACTACTTTTCGATCGCCCGAACCGCCGACAGGCTCTATATGCTTAGGTATAGGGGAGTCTTTAAATAGTCGAAAATTTCACTAGTAATTAGCAGCCGCCTTGACGGGTGGCAGCAAAACCAAAAGGTGAAAAAAAAATGAGTATGAGAAGCCAAGTATACGAATGGAGTAACATGGCCCCTACTGGACAGAATAGCTCTCTGAGGCGCACCACGACCGACATTTGTGTCGCTCTACCTGCACTTCGTGAGATCGATCTGTTTATTGGTGGTTATGGAAACAACATTACCAAGCCCGCAGAAACGACCGCCACCCAGTTCGTTGTAATCGAGGATATATCATGCAGCCCATGGCTGAATGGTAACGTCCAGATTAGGATTAACACGACTGATTACTTCCAGAACCCGGATGTTACCAATATGTATGGTATCCCTGGTATGGCAAGCCCCTACCCACGCGGTGCCGCAAGCACCCTAGCAGGGACTGTTGATCAGTTGCTAAAGTCCTTCGATCTATACCCAGATGTCTACGTCCTTCCTGGACAGACCTGGCAGATCCTTTACACGACAAGAGATGGAGCAACAGCAGGAGCCGGAACAGCGCAAGTTGTATCCGCTTTCGTGAAGTATACACTTTACGACGGCCCAGACGCTCTAATTGCTAACAAGCTCTTAGAACTCGGTGTAACCATCAACCCAAACAACGTTGACTGGTATAAGAGATCATTGATTGAGCAGCAGGTTGCTGCAGCATCAGCGGGGGCTTCACAATGAGTATGCGAAGCCAAGTTTATGAGTGGGACTCAGCCAATTACGGCGCAGCAGTCGCACTACCGGCACCCGGCCGATCTGTATCTATCTTCGTAGGTGGATTTGGTAACAACATCACCAAGCCAGCTGAGACAACCGCGACTGAGTTCGTAGTTGTTGAGGATATCGCAATCACACCAAGCGCAAGCTCCGGTGCAACTGCGGCAGGATCCTTCTACCGTGGACTCCTAGCTGGAACCACAACTATCGGTCTAGCAGGTCCAAGAGCCTACGTCCAAGTGAGAATCAACACCACCGATTACTTCCTGGACCCAGATAACGTCCCTAACGACGGTATCCCTGGAACTGGATCTCCTTACCCACGCTCGGTTAACTTCCAGCCTTCCTTCAACCTATACCCAGACGTTTACGTTCTGCCTGGTCAGGTTTGGGATGTTCTGACAGTCTACTACTCCGCAACTGGTTGTGGAGACGGTGCAGGTCTTTCAGATTCTGGCGACTACCGCGCATTCGTGAAGTATACCCTTTACGATGGGCCTGACGCTCTTATCGCTAACAAGCTGTTAGAGATGGGAATAAGCATCAACCCCGGTAACGTTGACTGGTATAAGCGATCCCTTCTTTCCGCGTAAGCGTTTAGACACGGATCCTACCTGAAACCCCGCGATCTAACCGATTAATTTCGGTCAAGATTTACGAAACCCTCCCTGGGAGCTTCTGCTTCCAGGGTAGGGCACACTACCTCTGACGACTATATCTGTCGTTAGACAATTAATGTTTCAAGCAGCGTGAGCATTTTCTGAAACTCAGGTATTTATGCCTTAGCATTAATGGTTAAATAGGTAATCCACTATAGTTTATATCATGGACGCGCCCACCGAATTGATAATAGAAACTCCTGTAGGAGAATGTAAAGTAGATACCAAGGATCTGAAACATTTTGTTTTGGATACGCGCAAAGCTCTAGATGAAATAATGGGTGACGATCCCAGCACCCTTTCAATTGCAAATTATCTTGAAATCCCACCGGGAGACTTAATGTCTAATTTAGAAGAAATTATGGCTAAAGAATTCCCTACAACTATGGAATGTTTTTCTAGATATATTAAGCTCAACTATGAGGAAGAAGAAATTTATAATATCAAATTTAATAGTGGAGTCCGAACTGCGCCTTCATACAGCGATTTTAATCTTCGTGGAACTAAGTATACGGTTCCCTTTAGAGCTATCATGAATCTAAAGCATAAAGAAACTGGAGAAAAGATTGTTATTTGGTTCATTCCATTCGATGGACAGAATTGTGATATTAAGATTCACTATTCCGGAACTTATGAGGATTCAGTAGGTAAAAATTTGTGGACTGATTTTATGGAGTTCTTTTGGAAAGAATCTCTGCTCGTAGGTCAATGTTTCTATGCAGATTATACTTTGTTAGATCGAGCTAGCTTTAGTTGGGATGATATAATTATGTCTGCAGAACATAAAAATGAAATTAGCAGAAACATATTAGACTTCTTTGACCACATTGAAGTTTTCAAGAGTCATGGAATTAAATTATCCCGGGGTGTGATCTTAAATGGACCACCAGGAACTGGTAAAACATTAACTTGTAATATTATAAAATCTCAAATTAAAGATATCACTACGATCGTAGTTACTCGAGATCATATTCAAGAAATTGGAGATATCGCGCAGATTTACAAGATGGCGCAGAAGATGGCTCCGGCATTAATTATTCTTGAGGACTTAGATACTATCGGCGGAATTAGTAGAGCGAATGGAGATCACCCACTATTAGGAGAATTCCTTAACGCATTATCCGGAATAGAATCTAATAAAGGAGTGGCTACTTTGGCCACAACTAATCATGCAGACAAATTAGATTGGGCACTTATAGACCGTCCAGGTAGGTTCGATTGTAGAATAGAATTGGGTTATCCGAACGCGAGTATTCGGAAAGCAATCGCTAAGAAATATCTTAAACCACTACCCCATGATGATGATTTGGATTTAACATATGTTGTCAGAAAAACCGAACAAATGTCTGGCGCATATCTAGAAGAATTGATTAGGCTTGCATTTCAAAATGCCTTAGCTATTGTTGATTATCAAGCAGATAAAGCCTCCATAACAAACGCAGATCTAGAGTATGCGACTGAGCTATTATTAAAGCAAAGAGGTCGAACAATTAAAGATATGGAAAGGAATAATTTAGTTATTCCCGCCCTCGAAGATGATGAGGATGAGGAATACTATGAAGACTTCTACCAATGATATTAAATAGTCGTATCGCATAAGATATGACATGAGCGGTGCTGATGAGACAGTTGCAGTTTACATTCCTAGTGAAACTAACGCAGATTGGGACAACGAACCCTGCTGGTGTGTAGAATGTGGTTGGGATGGAGTAGAAGACGATTTAACATTCACCAATGATGGAGTATTTGTTTGCCCTCAATGTAGTTCCGAGGACACCGATTATTTTTACAGTGAAGAAGCTGATAGTTGTGTATTCTGTGGATCCGGCGAAGTTGTCGGAGTAATAGATATCGTCAGTCTTAATGAAATTCATGAAGCTACACCATTAGATAAGGAACAAGTCTATGGTTACTGTGCTCGATGTGCAGATGTAAAAATGGCCGAAGGATCAACAGGCGATCAAATAATTTCCTGGGAAGATGGTGCTGGAGTTTCCTCACCTTCTATGCCTCCGGCCGATATCTTTTGGTCCGAATCCAAGAAAGAGCGAATAGCGAGCGGGAGGAAAATGCATTATGCAATCCCAAGCGAGAAGAAATATCCAATTTGGGACAAGGCTCATGCACGAATGGCATTGGCTTGGTCGCAGGGCACAAAGTATGCCGACAAGGTAGAGAAGGCTGTTACTAAGCGTTTCCCTACTATGAATGCAGAGACAATCTATAGGAATTATCCAGGAAGGAAAGGCCCTTCCCTTTCAGCTACCTCAGTTAAGAGAGGAACAAGAAAGAGAGGGAACGATGGTAAGATGTGGGAAGTTCGCAAGTCCGGCAGATCACAAAGATGGTTCCGAGGAGCAGAATCCTTTGAAGCATTAGGAGAACCTGATGCACCTTATGATCAAGGCTACGATGACCAGCAAGATGAATCAATCGGAGAGCGCAATATTACTACCGGAGAACAATCTCTCAAAGACCGCCGAGATGAGGCGGACGCTATGGATAAGAAGATGGGTCGAAAGTATGACGATGTAGCCACTATGGACGCAGAAGGATGGGGTAAGACCTGTCAGGGTGAAGATAGAGATACCGATGAGCCATGCACCGCACCCGCCACAGTCAATCTTCAGGATATTTTGATGGAATACGAAGTGGGTTCAGACCCATACGAAAAGATGCACCTTGGAGAAATTAACGAGTTCTTCTGTAAGAAACATTATGATGAGATGGATGATATGTGGGCCGAAACCAAAGGTTCGGAACACCACAAGGGTCAAGGTTACAATGACGAGTTAGACGAATCACTGGGAATGTCCCACAAAGAATTTGGAATGAAGCAATCATTCAAGGATCGCAGAGATGAATCCAAGGGAACTGAAAAGTTTGATCACAGCCGAGCCTACTCTCGAGTTAAGGCAATGGACGCTGAGAATATGGGACTCACACAATATGTAGGATCCGCAGGTGGCTCCGGAGATGGAACCCCTGTGAGTTATGGTGGAATCGCACTACCTGAGTCTGATGTCGCCGCAATGGTAGAATCTTCAACAGAGAACCCAATGGGTGCTTCAATTGGAACAGTAATGGGAACAATGGGTGCAGAAGATGTGCCAGTAGTCCCGGATCCAAGTTCATTCCCGCAAGGAGACGGCAGAGTTCTAGGTCAGCAAACAGACCAAGCAAACCTAAGCCCACTTCATGCAGAAAACGAAGATGTTCAAATGGTAAAGATTCAAGATCCAGTAACAACTGGAGCAAAAATGGCACTTGGAGTAGTAGCTCTAAATGCAACGGCAATAGCAGGTGCAGCTTTGATAGGTCTAGCACTGACCTATTCAGCAAGGAAAGAGGAGTAGATAAAATGAATTCAAAAGAAATGATAATTGTAGGTGCAATGATAGGAATCATAGGCTGGCATTTTGGAGTCTTCGATAAGTTGTTTGGAGATTCAGAAGCTATGGAAGCTGAAGTTGCTGTAGCTGACCAACCAATCCACATTCAAAGAGATGTTGGATCTGTTTCTCAAGTAATGACTGATACTGCTAATCTAAATGGACAAGCAGTCGGACAAAACGCGCGCAACTTTGGTGTTAGTGGTTCGTTTGGACTAACCCCTGGACTAGAAGCATTTATCGATCGTGCTACAGTAGCCTCCTTCGGGCAGAATTTTAATGGACGCTCATTGGGGCTTAACTAAATTTTGAGAAGGAAGTGAAATAAAATGGTAGTCGATTTTTCTGAATTAAGAAATAGGATCCTCGCTGGCGAAGAAGATGCTAGAGAGGAAGCACTTCCAACACCCCTTCGAACAGAATTGAGAGAAGATAATTCTACATTATTTTCCATACTTTTCGGCGGATCATTATTAGGTGTTTCAATGTTAGATCGCGCCAAACATGATGGAGCAATATTCACTACACAAAATGGAAATAGTTATGGACCTCTAGCTGATGCATTAGGATTTGGATCTTTAATGTTTGGATTAGGAAGACTATCTCGTGGACTTAGTGCACAAGATGAAATTAATAATTATGAAAGATTAGTTGAGGAAGCTGAAAATGTTGTTTTAGCTGCGGAAGCTGAAGTTGAAGAAATGAAAGCAGAGGCAGAGGAAGAAGATGAAGAACCGAAGAAAAGGCCAGAGCAACTAGATTTGATCGGCAAAGATTGGAACACACACATTCCAGCAGGGGGCATGATGAATTTCGGAGGATATGGAAATACTCATGGAAGTGCTCTCGGACAAGAGCCAATCTTTTATAGAAAATCTCATTCGGATCCATTTAGTTTCTAAGTTTGATGTCTTAGCGAGTATTAAATAGTCGAACTGGGATAGATAAAGTATGCAGCGACGAGTTTATTGCGTCGGACTTCGAAAGCACGTCGAAGCCGATATAGATGATATAGTTCCCATCACAGGAAAAAGAGGAACCAAATATCAATGCGTCGGAAAATATTCAGAAAACGGCAAAGATTATGTCGTTAAATCGTGGGTGCCCAAAGCAGATTACGAAGATATGCACGGACCCCTATTCAATGATCAGAAATCTGTTGGAGAGCTTACAAAAGTGACTTGTGATGCTTGTGGAATTTCTAAGATGTCTCCAGAGGTGAATGATAATTACTTCTTAACTGATGGTCTATGTCCTGATTGTGATGCCCTGACGATCGACGGAGGTGGAACTATGACTTATAATGAAGTGATGGGATGGGATGCAGATTCAGAAGAATTTAATGGTGCAGATGTGGAGGCGGCCGAGCCTCTCGCCGCTGACCCCGTTGCAGACTCTCCGGTGGCGGAGGATTCCTCCGAGCCGCTGGAAGTAGCACCGGCAGATAAATCTTACTTCCTCAGCGAATCAGTGGTCTTATCTGCAATCAAAGAAATGGCTGCAGAAGATGAGGAGCCTCCAGAAACGATTACATATGATTGTATTTCATGTGGAGAAGAAATCGATGATGAAGACGGACATGAATTAGTTGGAGAATTCCAAGAAAAGTGTTGCCTCCCTTGCTTTAAGACAGCATTCGGAGCTGAAAATAGGCAACCTCCTTGGTCAGCCACAAATCCAAAGCCACAAAGAAAGATGGAGTGTGGAGAATGTGATGCAAAAGGATTCATTGCAGGTGAAGAATGCACCACTTGTGATGGTGCCGGATATTGGAAGATACCCGCACCAAGATGCGCTACTTGTGATTCAGATATTGAATGGACCGATGGAGCAGAATGTGACGACTGTGAGGGGTGGGTTTGTAATGATTGCTTGGGCGAAGATTACTCTTGCCCCAAATGTAAAACTACTGATTTATCCTTCCACGCAGAACAAACTTTCGAAGCTCAACAAAAAGATCGCAAAGATTATGTTTCTGAGCAAGCAGCTCTTAGATTAATTAAGGGAGCTTATGGAGTTAAAAGAATAGTTTCTGGTCCAACATATTATAGATTTGTTGAGGGCACATCTTCTAAATTCCTAATGTTCGCTGTAGTAGAAAGAAACAATGGGACTTTCCAAGCAGTAAATGTTTATGGTCGGAGAGGAGCAAATTTCCCTACACTTTGGACATCTGATCCCTACTCAACCGAAGCTCAAGCGGAAAGAGCTTCAAAAGCAAAACAAAATAAAAAGTCTCGAAAGGGATATGTTTTCTTAGATGCAGAAGAATTCAGAGCGTTCATGGCTGAGCACTTTAATTCAGAAACATTAAATAGCAGCGAATCGATAGATAACTATATGAGCGAATCACCGTTAGATGAATCTCCAGTGGATGAAGACCCACTCACTGCTGACCCATCAGATCTAGGTGGTCCAGAAGACTTTAGTGCAGATGCTACTATTGACTTAGAAGATGGCGAAATTACTATTCACGAAAAGGGAGCCAAATCTGGAGGCTCAAAGAAACTACTATTAGGAGTAATCTTGGTAGCTGGTTTAGCTGCCGCTTATCAGAATTCCGATGCAGTTCTAGAGTTCTTTGAAGGACTTAAGGGTGACGAAGCGGATCCAATCTTAGGTTGCATGGACGAAACAGCAAATAATTATGATGCAACCGCCACAGAAGATGATGGAACTTGCACATATGATCCAGATGACGAAGCTACAGCTTAATTAATTATCTTTAAGTAGTAGGGTTGCATATAATAAATCATGTCAGGATACGATATTAGTTGTGATCCCGGAGATCTCTATTCCAGAAAGTGTTATGTTAATGTGCATGACCCTCCAGGTTGCGATCCTGCAGTGCCTCCTTGCACAGTAACACAGCAAGAAATAATTTCATATACTGGATCAGGAGATCCAATTTCTAAAGCACCTAGCACATCTTCATGGATTGCTTGGGTGCCGACTCTGAATACATTAAATATGTCTGGAGTTTCATATCAACCATACGGAGATGCTGGACTTCCTTATGCTTCCGGAGCTATTACTACCGGTGCAGGTTTGTCTAATCCTTCAGGAGATTCAGGTTCTGGATCCACAGATATGTCAGATACTTCGGCTACTGGAACTGAAACAGGAAGCGAAGAAGAAAGTAAAGTAGCACCTGCCGTAGCAGCCGTAGGAGCTTTGGCTCTGATCGGTGCCACAATTAAATATGGTTGGGCTGCAGATATCATGGCAAAACTGAGGAAGTAAGGAGGGTCTTGAAACATGGGATACTTTGATGATAATAATTGGTGGAATACCCACGTAAAACCCATTACTGGTCCGCTATTTGCTCCTAATGATTGGTTGCCTTCCGGTGGTGCAGATCCGCAAGATTTCGTATATTTAGAAACTATGCCTGGTGCATTCGCTCGAAGAATGACTAATACAAGAGTTTGTGATCCTCTATGGCCAGTTTTTGGTTGTAAGGAATCTACCGATGGAGAACATACCGAGATAGTTCCTGGATATGAATTACCATATCAATTTCAAAGTGAAGATGATGCAACTTGTGATGATGTAGCCTGTCCTGAAGATTTGTGTGATGATGGAGAGGGTCGTCGACAGATAGGGGATGACTGTTGTGCTTGTCCAGACGATTCTGAAACGCCAGAAGATTCAGGATCCTCAAAAATAGTGGGCGTAAGTTTGCTTGGAGTTGGTTTACTTGTCGGCTATTTGATAGCACGGTAGGTGAAGTAGTTGGGCGAAAAGAAGGATAAATCCAAGAAAACGACTGCGTTAAAAGCAGACGAGATCGGATCCATCAATAGAAAATTCGATGCGGATAGTGTCCAGAGAAAAGAATTTGGTAGGTCATCTTGGATGGCTTTAATAGTTCCAGCTGTCGGAACTTTCGCAGTTTTAAGTTCATTAGTATTAAATATAGTTAGAACATATAAGAAACATGGCTGGCCAGAAGATACATTTAGAAATAGAGATTTAGTGATCGTAGCCATTCCAGCATTATTAATTGGTTTTGCTACTTTAGAAGCTATGGAAATATTAGATCCTGATCATGTGGGTGATGTTTGATGATTGAAATTGATGATGGCGAATTAACGGCTATTGTTGGAATAGCAGTATTCATTACTTTCATGTTGGAGAACTGGGTTAATCATTCAGTCGCTGAAGCGGATGAACAAGATACCCCTTTAGTAAAGGCATTACTCACTCCACCACCCGCAAGTGTTTTCGCAGGTATGGCTGTGGTAACATTGATTTTCAGTGCGCTTGGAGCTTGGCTTTCTGATGAAATGGTAGATGCAGTAGTGGCTTCACCTGCATATGTAGGTAATGAACGGTAGTATTACATACTAAGAGATTCCTTAGATTAATATGGCTCCCGAGGATAGTTGGATAACTTATTTACGTGCCCAGCGTGAGAAGTTTTTAGCTAACCGTAGACAGAACTTAGGTCCAGATTATTTTTATGATACTACTTCGTGGGATATCGTTTTAGAGCAAGAATGGCAGTCATTTCAACAAACTTTAACCCCTATTACGGATCCTTCGAATCGTCCAACTAATATAGAAGAATTGTTAGAACCTATAGCCACACCCGAGATTATTGAGAAGCTTCAAGTAGGTGAAGATATACTTAATCTATACTACTTCGAAGATTTCCAGATGCTAGCGAACCAGGGGATATTTAGAGAAAGCCACTTTTTAATTGATAAAGGGAGAAAATGGGAGAAAAAAGCTATTGAGTTGGTTACGCAATATGGTTATCAACACATAGGATATTATCAAGAATATTTAGAATTTATGGAGGCCAGAAAATGAACGAAGAAGATATTGCACTTTTATCAAATCCTAAATTTATTACGGCTAAGCAAATGCTAATAGTTATCTTTACGATCGCCGTTGTTCTACAAAGTATTTCACATTTTATTCCACCCTCTCAGTGGTTGAACTGGCAATTATTAGTATTTATTACGAGCACTAATTTAGGTGCAGTATTTTTGGCTATTCAGGCACAAAGATCTGCCGACGATATAGCAGAAGTTCAGCGGAAAATATTTACTCCAGAATTTTACAAATCTATGAAATCTATATCTAATTTACATGGCTTAATTGAAGATGAAGCGGACCGTCAAGGACACAGCATAGAAGATGAACTAAAGGATATGGCTCCGAAAATATATGGCTTAACTAGAGCTTATTTAGATGTTAGGGCTACAGAGGAAGGAATAACCCCTCCGGATCCCGTAGTGGAAAAACCTCCTCAATCCTATGAGGATGAAGATTTGTTTCAATGATTCACGAGGGATGTTTTGAAAGGAATGTTTTAAGTAGTAGGACAGCGGAGTAATAATTACAACAAGGTGACTGATTATGGCAAACCAAGACCCACAACCAGAGATTTATACTACCACGCACACATTCGATGCGTCAGGTGGAACGATCGCTGCATTTACTAGCTCGACTGTATCTATCTTTACTAATCAAGCAAATAACGAAGAAGTAAGATTATACGCAATTGCAGTAGAAGTTCAGGATGATACTACTGGGGCTGCAGCCACAACTGCATATGATTTCGCAGTCACAATTGGTGTAGGACCAAACAACGTTCCATCAAATTCTTTTGATGTCGGTTGGCTACATAATAACATTGCTAACGGTGGACAAGTATTAGCTTTCTCCTCTCCAGTTCTTGCTTTATTCCAGCAACCCCTACAAATCACAGTTACTAATAACACAGCGATTGCTGCTCCATTAGAGCGATCCGTTAAGGTATCACTAATTGGTGAATTGGCTATCCAAAAGATTGCAGCCCGTTACTAATATTAGTCAGGCTATCTTTTAGCAGAACCTTTAACTAGCGGCGGTGCGTAAGCATTATTGGGTTTAACTATGATTAGGCGACAGGCATACGAATGGCGCAATGTAGTTCCCGCCAATGAAACTAGTAATTATGTCCTCGGACATCCCATAATTAATCCATCAGTAGGATCTCGATGTCCATCTATTCCAGCTAGAGTGCCCATAGATATTTTTACTGGAGGATATGGAAATAATTTAGATAAGACAGCTGATCTCAGAGCTACTCAATTTATTATCATTGATTCTATAGCGGGTTGGGATGGAACCAAACAAGGAATTCCAGGAGGCGGCAATGGTAAACAATCGGCTTTCGTTGCTATTCGCGTTGAGACCACAAGATATTTTGTTAATCCGGATGGAACATTTCAACCAGGATTACCGACCTCTGCAGTTCCATTTCCGGACACATTAGGAACAGCATCGGGCATTCAATCGGTATTTACATTTGGGGATTTTAAGGATGGATTGCCTACTCCAATTTATATTTTACCAGGACAAACTTGGGGAATAGAATTTTATTTACCCGACGGATCACCAGCTTATACAGCTGAAAATGATTATGAGATCCACCGAGCATTTGTAAAATATTTATTATTAGAAGATGTTGACATGGTCATAGCTATGCAATTATTAAAAGATGGGATCCCCGTCACAGTCGAAAATATAAATCAATATAGACGATCTTTAATTCGTCAACAACTTTATTTGGATAGCATCACTCCGATTTCTAAGGGAACAAGGAGGCTTTCCTGATGACCGTTAGAAAGCAATTATATGAATGGACTCTGAAGGGTCTTGGAGCCTTTGATTCGGATGATTATCCGAAACCTGGAGAAGAAGTATCCATTTTTACTGGAGGATACGGAAATAATGTTACCGAAGCAAATTTAATTAGAGAAGCTAATTTTGTAGTTATTCATCAGTTTGGGTCAACTCCTGGAGTTGTAGTTCCTAGTATTGCGGGAAGTTTTATTGCATCAGGAATAGTTACTGGAGTTAATTTAACTGGATGGATTCCTAATAGTTTCGTGCAAGTATTTTTAGATACGACCGGTTACTTTCAAGATCCACAAAATGTTTTCTCTGGTGGAATTTCTGGAGAAGCCACACCCTATCCAGCTACGGCAGCAGTAAGACCCGATAATTATCAATTATCTCCTCCGGTGTATATTTTACCTGATCAGACTTGGGATATTAGAGTAACTTTCATGAATGATTTGGCTGCTTTTATGGCTGATGAAGGATTAACTACGATCCCAGAAACTACGATTTTGGGACAAGTTTTTGTTCAATATTGGTTATTTAATGGGTCAGATGCGCTAATTGCAAACACTTTATTAGATTATGGAATTGATGTTACCGTAGACAATGTTGAGTGGTTTCGCAGACAGTTACTAAAGCGTGAAGGATTAGATGATGAAACCTGGAAAGAATATTTGGAGTTAGCGGATGCATATAGGAAGATGGAAGAAGCCCGAGACGAGCATCTTGTATGAAATCAACAGTATTAAATAGTCGTAAGGAGTAAGAATTATCATGAGTTCACCCAATGAAGCTCAAAGAGATTTGAAGCGTCCGTATCGCAAGAAGGCGTTTCAGACTGGATATACTCAATCAGGAGAGGCGGTAGCCGCATATCCACCCCCTCCATCTTCATATGGAACCACTGAGCGAGCGGGAACAAAGGTTATCCGTCCTGGTCAGGATCCTGCTACTTTTGATAGACAAGTTAGACCTGCTGTCGAGTATGCAGATAGATCAAAATTATTAGATTTCGCTGCTTATCCATGGCATTTAGTTCCTAAGCCAAATTCGGCCAACGTTACCATTCGTCAATTATATAATTTCGCTACAGGCGCAGCTTATAACCTAGGGAACGGAGAATATCTAGATGCATTAGTTTTGAATGTTTCAGATACATATGGTTCAAATTCATGGACAGATCTGTCGGGAAACGGGATTTTTCAACCTACTGCGACTGCATTCACAGGCGAAGCTCCAGCCCCCCAAGTCCGTTCACTACCTACTACTGCCGCAAGACCAGTGAGAGCTTCTACTAATAATCGTTCTAATTCTGG
>Ga0315326_10000933_pt1 | contig 14772 bp, 13 predicted proteins | sample M180m32315metaG_FD_203457 | JGI IMG/M metagenome (GOLD analysis project Ga0315326, IMG submission 203457) | Ammonia-oxidizing marine archaeal communities from Monterey Bay, California, United States - M1 80m 32315 | ecosystem: Environmental > Aquatic > Marine > Coastal | place: USA: California... | reverse complement strand
AGACTTAAATCTATTGCTCTCTCAGGATGAGGCATCATACCTAAAACATTACCCTTATCATTTAGTATTCCTGCTATATTATTTATAGATCCATTAATATTATTATCTTCATTGATGACACCACTATTTGAGCAATATTGATAAGCAATTCTGTTATCTTTACGTAACCTTTCTATTACATTATTATTTGCATAATAATTTCCATCATGATGAGCTACTGGTAAAGAAATAACCTTGTTAATACTATTTTTGTTTATCCAATTATTCTCTTGTTTAGATACCAAAAAAGTATATTTACAAATAAAATCCATGTTTTTGTTTCTCATTAGTACACCCGGTAAGAGTTCGCATTCAGTAAGTATTTGAAATCCGTTACATATACCTAGTATAGGAGTTCCATTTAGAGCTTTCTTTATTACTTCTATCATAATTGGAGCACGAGAAGCTATAGAGCCAGATCTTAGATAATCGCCGTGAGAAAAACCTCCGGGTAAAATAATTAAATTTGGATTATCAAGATTTGTATCTTTATGCCAAATCATTTTAGATACTTGACCAGTAGTTTTTTTGATAGCTACATAAATATCCCGGTCACAATTAGATCCTGGAAATACAATAATATTTGGTTTCATAAATTATATCTTCTTAATTGTCTGGTAAAACTTTTACTGTGTAATCTTCAATGACCATATTAGCTAAAAGCACTTTACATATTTCAATAGTCAATCTCTCTGCTTCTTCCTTACTATCTGTATCAAGTTCTATATCAAAAAGCTTACCTTGTCTTATCTTGTTAATTCCTGAAAAGCCTAAATTATTTAACGCAGCTTCAACAGCTTTACCTTGAGGATCGAGAACTCCTTCTTTTAAAGTAGTATGCACTTGTACTTTCATAATAAGCCTCTAATTAATTTTCTAAAATACCAAGTCTATGAGCGACTTCTTGGTATGCTTCTTTCATATCACCTAAGTCTTCTCTAAATCTATCTTTATCTAATTTTTTGTTTGTATCATTATCCCAGAGCCTAAAATTATCGGGACTCAATTCATCTGCTAATATAATCTCTAAATTCTCACCTTTATAAATTCTTCCAAATTCCAATTTAAAATCAACTAATTTTATAGAAATACTTGAAAATATTCCTAATAGAAAATCATTAACTCTTAATGACATATTAAAAATATCTTCTAATTCATTAGAATTAGCCCAGTCGAATGCTGTAATATGTTCTTCGGAAATTAAAGGATCATTTAATTCATCAGACTTATAATAATATTCGACGATTGGCCTCGGAAGAGTTTTTCCTTCCTTAAGATTAAACCTTTTACAAATTGATCCTGCCGCAATATTTCTTACAACAACCTCAATTGGTATTATATCTACTTTATGAACTAATTGTTCTCTCATGTTTATTCGTTTAATAAAATGTGTAGGTATTCCTATATCTTTTACTTTATCCATTAGAAAAGATGAAATTCTATTATTTAAAACTCCTTTACCATTAATTACAGCAAATTTTTTATTATTAAAAGCTGTAGCATCATCTTTGAAATACTGGATTATAGTACCTGGTTGTGTTCCTTGATAAAGTATTTTAGCTTTGCCTTCATATATTATTTTTCGTTTATTTTTTACCATGATTGCCTTCAGTAATTATTTTTAATATATATTATTTAGTAATACTAGAACAATGTTCTACTAACAAGTATTGATGGAATAAAAATTATTTTTATCTGGTGAGGTATCATTAAATAAAAATATTGATTTTTTTTTACTATTTTTTAATTTATCTGCAGGCATAGCCACTATAGCTGAAGACATGGTTCCATAATTTTTTAAGTATTTATTATGAATATTCATGGCGGCTAAGGGTTTATCCTCCGGATGGGACTTTTCTGACAAAAAATTTATCCATTCATCCCATTCTGATAATTCTGGTTTTGGATGCTTCAAAGATTTAAATCTGTTTATATTATATCTATATCTATCTGAAAAGTTACTATTTAGGTCATTACTATCTAAAAAATGCTTGCCTTCCGAAATACTATTTATTTTGACTTTATCTTTACTGGTACTTTTTATCCAATATGCATTTTTATTATTTGCTAAGAATAAATTAAATGACTTCCATTTAGAATTATCAATAGTTTTTATATAAGTTAAAGCATCTTTAATATTATTATTTTTTAAAATATTTATAACTATATCTCCTCTGCTTAATTTATTATTACTAGGACCTAAACTATTGTTCCTATTAAGTATAGTTGTAACTAAACCATATTTATTTATTCCTAACCAACTTCCTCCAGCCGTCAGATCTTTTCCTGCTATAATGTTAGGTAAATCTGGCCAATGTTTTCCAGGAGGCAACCAGGGCCTATCCATCATTTCATCTCTATTACCTGCTATAATTAAGGGCCATTTTTCTTTAGGTCTAAAGAGTATTAATAGAGTACACATTTATTTCTTAGCTTTATTGTTTATTAAAAACTTTATCAAAAATATAAGGTACATTTTTTGTATGAATTTTTATGTCAAACAGTGCTTCTATCTTTTTTTTATTAATATATTTATTAACACGCTTATCATTTATTAAAAGTTCTTTAAAATCTGATTTATTATTCCATACTTCCATGGCACATTTTTGAACAACTCTGTAGGCATTTTCCCTACTCATACCAGCTTGAGTTAGAGCCAGCATAATTCCTTGACTAAAATGTAATCCTCCAAGTTGATTTAGGTTTTTTTTCATATTATCAGGATATAAAACTAAATTTTCTATAACACTGGATAGACGATTAATAGCAAAGTCTAATGTAATAGTTGCATCAGGAGCAATTACCCTTTCAACTGATGAGTGAGAAATATCTCTTTCATGCCATAAAGCAACGTTTTCTTGCGCAGGAATTACTGAGGATCTTACTAGTCTTGCTAAACCTGTTATGTTTTCAGTTAATACTGGGTTTCTCTTGTGAGGCATAGCAGAGCTACCTTTTTGACCTTCACTAAATTTTTCTTCCGCTTCTCTTACTTCTGTCCTTTGTAAATGTCGTATCTCTATTGAAACTCTTTCTAAGCTACTTGCTATAACACCTAAAACTGAAAAATACATAGCATGTCTATCTCTTGGAGATATTTGAGTAGAAATAGTTTCTGGTTGTAACTTCATTTTTTTTGCTACATATTTTTCAACTTTTGGGTCTATATTAGCAAAAGTACCAACTGCTCCAGAAATTTTACAAGTAGAAATATCTTTACAAGCGAAAGCAAGTCTGTCTTTACATCTACTAAACTCAGCGTATGCATATGCAAACTTTAATCCCATAGTAGTTGGTTCAGCGTGTATTCCATGGCTTCTGCCAATACAAATCATATATTTACTTGATAAGGCTCTTTTTTTTAGAGCTTTTAATAATCTTGCTAAACCTTTATCAAGTATATTGCTTGCTCTCATAAGTTGAATATTCAGGCAAGTGTCTAAAACATCAGAAGATGTCATTCCTTGATGAATAAATCTTGCTTTTGGACCTACATGTTCTGCTACATTTGTTAAAAAGGCTATCACATCGTGTTTTACTTCTTTTTCAATAGCATCAATTTTTTCTATTTCAAATTTACCTTCTTTGTCAATCTGTTTAGCTACACCTTTGGGAATGGCGCCCAACTGTTCTTGAGCTTCACAGGCATATTTTTCAATATCTAACCATATTTGAAATCTTGATGTTAGATCCCAAATCTCTGTCATTTCAGGTCTACTATATCTAGGTATCATATTTAAAAACCTTAAATTTTATTAATGTTTTATTAGAATTATATATATTTATATATAATGATATTAATACGTACAAATATATAATAATATTTGTAGTATATTTGTTATAAATATTTAAGGTTTATTATGCTTATTGATGGAATATCAAGAAAATCTATAGAGTCTAGTGATAATTATGAAGTAAAGATTATTGATCAAACACGTTTACCTCATGAATTAGAGTATATAATTTTAGAAAATTTTGATGATTGCTGCAAAGCTATAAAAGATATGTGGGTTAGAGGAGCTCCATTAATAGGAGTAACTGCTGCTTATGGTATGTATTTTGCAGCTAGAAAAAATCCAGATGAACTAAATATTAAAAAATCTTTTAAAAAATTGTTGGCTACTAGGCCTACAGCTGTTGATTTAAAATGGGCTTTAGAAAATATTTTGGCGATAGTTATAAAATATAATACTAAAGAGCGAGCCGAATGCGTATGGAATTTTGCTCGTAAATTAGAGAAAAACTCTGTTAATCAATGTTCAAAGATAGGAGATTATGGTTTAGAAATTATTCAGTCTAGTATTACTGATGATAAAACTTTTAATATTCTTACACATTGTAATGCTGGATGGTTGGCTTGTGTAGATTGGGGTACGGCTTTAGCACCAATATATAAAGCATATAATAATGGACTAGATATACATGTTTGGGTTGATGAAACAAGGCCAAGGTCACAAGGTGCAGCATTAACTGCTTGGGAACTTAGCAAACACGGAGTTCCAAATACATTAATTGTTGATAATGCCGGTGGACACTTAATGCAAAAAGGAAAGGTGGATATGTGTATAGTAGGATCAGATAGAACTGCCGCAAATGGTGATGTATGTAATAAAATAGGCACTTACATGAAGGCTTTATGTGCTTTTGATAATAATATTCCTTTTTATGTAGCTTTACCTGAATCAACTATAGACTCTAATTTGAAATTTGGGGTTAATAATATTGAAATAGAAGAAAGATCAAAAAAAGAGATTACTCATATATCAGGATTAAATGAAGAAGGTGAGATAAATTCTGTTAAAATAGTTGGCAATGATTGTATAGTTAGTAATCCAGGTTTTGATGTTACACCTGCTAGGCTAGTTACTAAGCTAATAACTAATCGTGGTGTATGTAACGCAAGCACTAATGGAATCAATGATTTATTTAAATAATTATTAAGGTATAATTAATGAAAAATGAATGGTCAGAAAAAGAAGCAAATTCTTTTATAAATTTATATTATAAAAATAATATATCAAAAGATTTAGCATTAAGAGTGTATTCATCTCGTTTATTAGGTTGTAATCCTAAACTAGTTATGCATGGAGGAGGAAATACATCATTAAAATCTATTGATAAATTTGGTAATAAAATAATTCATGTTAAAGGTTCAGGTTGGGATATGGCAAATATTGAGCCAGAAGGATTGCCAGCTATGTATCTAAATCCATTAAAAAAATTAATAAAATTAAAAACACTTAAAGATGAGGATATGGTAAGGATACAAAGAGAACAATTATTAAATATAAAATCTCCAAATCCTTCCGTAGAGACATTACTGCATGCCTTTTTACCACATAAATATATAGATCATACTCATTCAAATGCAATTTTATCATTAACCGATCAAAGCAATGGAAAATCATTAATAAAAAATATTTATGGAGATAAAGTTGGGATAGTAGATTATGTAATGCCAGGATTTGATTTAGCAAAAGTTTGTGAAAAAATATACTTAAATAATCCAGAGGTTCTAGGCTTAATTTTATTAAAGCATGGTATTTTTACTTTTGGTAATACTGCAAAAGAATCATATGACAGGATGATAGATTTAGTTTCTAAAGCAGAAAATTTCATAAAAAAAGGAACAAATATTCCGTTTGCTAATAATAAAAACTTTGATCCCTTAAATATAATAAGTATTTCATCTATAATTAGAGGAGAGTTATCAAATCTAGCTAATAAAAAAATACTAACTTGCTTTGTAAAAAGTAAGTATGTAAAAAAAATGTCTGCTGGAAAAGATATTAATAGATATGCTTTATCTGGTCCAGTTACTCCAGATCATGCTATTAGAATTAAGCCTTTTCCATTAATAATAGATGGATTAAATTTAAATTTTAAAAATCATAAAAGTATAATTCTAAAAAGCCTGAAAAATTATGAAAAAAAATATAATTTATACTTCTCAAAATATAAACATAGAAGTAGGGGGAAAATTAAAAAATTAGATTCTTTGCCAAGAATAATATTTATTAAGGGTTATGGAGCATTTGTGGTTGGAGAAAATCTTAAATCTTTAAATATAGTAAAAGATTTGTTAGAGACTACAGCAGAAACGATTTATAATGCAGAAAAAATTGGTAATTTTAAGAGTATTTCTAAGGCACATCAATTTGACATAGAATATTGGTCACTGGAACAAGCAAAATTAAATAATTTTAAGCCCAAAACTTTAGAAGGTAATATAGTTGTAATTACAGGTGGAGCAGGGGCTATAGGTCTTGCAACAGCATTAGAATTTAAAGAGTTAGGAGCTGAAGTAATAATACTTGATAATGATATAGGGGCAATTAAAAAAGTCAGTAGAAAATATGATTTAATAAGCTATTATTGTGATTTGAAAAATATAAAGAATATAGAAAAAGTTTTTAATAAAATATCTAAAAATTATGGAGGTTTAGATATTTTGATTTCTAATGCAGGAATAGCTTTACAAGAAAAAATAGGAATAATTGATGAAAAATTATTTAAAGATAGTTTTGAAATTAATTTTTGGGCTCACCAGCGAGTAAGTAAATATGCAATAAATATCATGTCAAAACAAAATATAGGAGGAGTATTATTATTTAATGTTTCTAAACAAGCTTTAAATCCTGGAATAAATTTTGGTCCTTATGGTATACCTAAATCAGCAACTTTATCCTTAATGCGTCAATATGCAATTGATTATGCTAGTATTAAAATTAGATCAAATGCAATAAATGCAGACCGTATTAGGTCTGGATTATTAACAAAAGATATGATTAAAAATCGCTCAAAAGCAAGAGGCGTTAATGAAGAAAAATATATGTCTGGCAACTTACTTGGATTAGAAGTAAGAGCTAAAGATGTTGCAAAAGCTTTTGTGCTGTTAGCTTTAGCAGAAAGAACTACAGGTCTAATAATGACTGTTGACGGGGGAAATATAGCTGCTGCACCAAGATAAAAAGGAATTTTAAATGAAAATATGGCAACTAATGATTTTAATATTCATAATTTAAGAAATATAGATATAGATTCACCAAAAATTTTATCAGCAAATCAAATGGAAAATGATTTAATAAAATTTAAAAATTATATAAAGTAAATTATTATAATTAGTAGGAGCTAATAATGCGTACTTGGCAATTAAGTGGTTATAGTATTGATGAGCTAAATATTGAAGATAAGCCCATACCTAAAATAATTGATAAATATGACATTCTTATAAAAATGAAGTCAGCTAGTTTAAATTTTAGAGATTTAATTATGATTGATGGTGGTTATGGGAATACAGGTGGCAATATACCTTTTGTTCCAATATCAGATGGTTCTGGAGTAGTAGTAGAATTAGGAGAATCAGTAACAAGATTTAAAAAAGGTGATGTAGTTATAATACCTTTTTTTAAAGATTGGGACTCAGGGGATATAATGCAAAGTACATATTTATCTGCTCTCGGAGGTTTGGAAGATGGAGTAATGAGAGAATATATAGTTTATTCTGAAAATAAAATAGTTAAGGCTCCTAATGAATGGAGTTGTATGGAGGCATCTACTTTACCATGTGCAGCTTTAACAGCATGGCGAACCATAGTAACTGAGGGAAAAGTTAATGATAAATCTACAGTTTTAGTACAAGGGCTAGGAGGAGTCTCAATTTTTGCTATTCAAATAGCTAAGTTATGTAATGCTAAAGTAATAGCTACTACTTCTAGTAATGAAAGAGTAGAATTAGCAAAAAAATTTGGTGCTGATTATGTAATAAATTATAATGAAGATAAAGAATGGTGGAAAAATGTCCAAAATATTACAAATAAAATGGGTGTAGATATTGTAGTAGAGGTGGGAGGTAGTGAAACTCTTGAGCAATCAATAAAATCCTCAAAAGTTGGAGCAGTTATAGGTATAATTGGAGTTTTATCTGGAGGCATTGCTAATCTTCCAATAGGGAGGGTGATTTATAAAGCATCTAGGTTAATTGGAATTACATGTGGGAATCAAGAAGAATTACATAGTATGGTTAATAAATTTAATGAGTCTAATGTAAGACCTATTATTGATTCAAGTTTTTCATTTGAAAATTTACCTCGTGCTTTAAAATATATGAAAACTGGAAAACATCTAGGAAAAATAGTTATAGATTTTGATAAGGCATAATAATGATAAAAATATTAATTATTGAAGATGACCAAGTTTGGATTGATCTTTTATTAGATGAATTAGAAAATTCTATAAAAAATTCTTCTATTAAAAGTATTTTATATAAAGATCAAGATGATGATTTTTTTTTAGATAAGGTTAAAAAACTTAAGCCAAATTTAGTTATATTTGATGTTAATATGGGGGGTAAGCCTAAAGCTGGAATAAAATTAGCAAGGTTTATTAAGAAAAAATATCCTAATTTAGTATTTGTTTTTTTAACATCCCAAAAAAATGTTGATCCTTTAATTTTAGATAATGCTGCTGAAGTTGGTGCAGATACAGTTTATGATAAAAATGATTTTGTTACTGATATTGAAGTATTAGGAAAATTTATAAAAAATTCTCTAATTAAAGATAACAATATTGAAGATATAATTAACGAACCTCCTTTAGAAATTGATTTTAAAGCGCGATCTATTAAATTACATAATATCGACATGGCTTTTACTAGAATGGAATTTGAAATACTTTCTCATCTTATTAAAAATAAAAATCAAGTTTTTTCTAAATTTCAACTATATGATCATTCTACCAATGAAACTGTTCATGAAAATACATTTGAAAATACAATTGTAAGCCATATAAAAGCTATAAGAGATAAATTTAAAAAAATTGATAGGAATTTTAATCCTATAAAAACTGTTCAATCAATTGGTTATAAATATGATCACAATTCTGACAAATAACTTTTATTTCTATTTATAAATATTTCTACTCTTCTATTTATTTTCTCTTTTACACCATCTTCCGTGATTATTTTTGGTTTACTTTCACCAAAATAATAGCTAGAAATATTTTCGTTTTTAATACCTAGTTTTATTAGATATTTTTTAACTTCATTGGCACGTAATTTTGATAATAAAATATTATATTCACTAGATCCAGATCTATCAGTATGTCCAACTACTTCAATTATTAAATTATTTTCAATTTTATAATTATATTGTATATCTTTTATTGTGTTTTTTATCTCTGCATTTAATTTATAAATATTATGTCCAAAATAAATCTCAAATTTTAATTTTTTTTCAATATCTTGAATTTTGTTAATCTTTTTTATATTTTTTACTTCCTTAATATCATTTTCTTGTTCTAATTTAGCTTGAGTAGAATTAATATTTGCAACTATATCTGAGTTATGATTAATATTATTAGCTAGAGTAAATATGCCACTATTCATCATATCAAAACATTTTTTAATATGCTCTGTTTGCCATGATTCTTCTAATTGTTCTAACCAGCAATCAAAACCCAACTGAGTTTGAGCACTCAATATTGGAAAATGATTAGCTCTTTCTGTATTAAGTACAGAAATTAATTCAGCTCTTTTTTCTTTGGCTATAGCAATATATTCTTTATCTATATTCCAATTATTAATTAATTCAGGAGTTACTATTGAATTTTTTCTTGCTTTAATACCTTTTTCAGCAAAATATGCTGCATCAATTTCATCATGCATTTCATTCATTTCATAAAGAGCAAATTCTAAATATGATTCTGAAAGAGCCTGAGAAAATTGATTATTAGATTTAGGTGTAGATTTAAGTTCTTCTATATTGTGATATGCACACCCATTTGATATTAATAGAATTATAAATACTATATATAAGTGACAATTTTTTTTTAAATAATTTAACATATTGTTTCCTTTATAATTAATAATTTAAATTTAATACTTATTTATAGAGATTTGCTTTTTAATTTATGAAGATTTTATGTAGGAATTTTGGATGTACATATGAATATAGCGCAAATAAAAATCTGGTTAATTCTAATTATATCTTCATTTATTTTAATTGTAGGTATAATTTTTTCTATAATTATGAGTTCTTTATATTTGAGTCCTTTAGGAAAAAACTATGCTCAGAAAGAGTTAAATAAAATAGATAATATAATTTTAAATGATCATTTAATATTAAAAGAAGTTTTTTTAGATTTTAATATTTCAAAAGAGGAAAGTAAAATTATTGATAATTTAAATATAGTAAAAAATATTGATGGTAACATAAAATTTATTATTCAAGAGAGAGATAGAAAAGTACTTTATACAAAAGGTAGCATTAATAATTCTTCTCAAAGACCTAATAATTATTTAATAACTTTTGGTAAATTAAGCATGGATTTTGTAGCATATTTTAAGAAAATATTTTTTAATAATATTAAAAATGATTGTAGCGACTACTTTCGTAATCCATATACAGTATTTCAAGATAAAATCGAAGTTTATGAGATACAATGCTCTTTTAATTTGAATAAGAGTATGATGAGAATTTATAAAGGAGGTATAAATAATACTTCTTATATTATATCTAAAAGTATACCTTTATATTTTAATAATAGAGTTGCAGTTGTTGTATATTTAAGTTCAGATGCTAGAAATTTAGAGGAAGATTTAGGTATTATACTTTTGTCTATATTAGCTCCAGTTGTATTTAGTATATTTTTAGTTTCTTTCTTTATAGTCTATTTACAAAGATATTTAAGTGCAAAAATAAATATTAATTGGATTAATGCAAAAAATATTGCTCATAATTTAAAAAATAAAACTAATGCTATTAAATATTATAATTCTAAAAATTTTGAAAATATTAAAATGTATAAAAACAACTCAAAAAAAATAAATAATATAATTTCTAATTTAGATGATTTTATAGATACCTCATTAAATACAGCAAAGAATCAACACTATGAAACTTTAACCAATGATAAGAATGATTTTATAGAAATTAATTCATTAATTAATTTATTAAAAGATGTATATGTTTCAAAAAATATTAATTTTAATATTAATATAGATACTAGTGACCAATTCTTAATTATAGGGGAAAAAAATAAATTAATAGAAGCAATTTCTGTATGTATTGATAATAGTTTAAATTGGAATTTATCTACTGAAGCTATATTAGTTAATATATCTCAAAATAATAATTTTATTGAATTTATAATTAGTGATCGTGGACCAGGTGTAAATGATAAAGATAAAAAAAATATCTTTGCAAAAGGATATAGTAAATCAAGCGGAAACGGTATTGGTTTATATATTGCAAAAAATATTATAGTTTCATATGGTGGTCATCTTTATCCTTTAGACAGAAAAGGTGGAGGATTAGATATGGTTTTTAAATTTAAACTTTTAAAGTGAGCTTTCAATAATATTATTTTAAAAAGATGTTAACTAATGATTAAAATAACTTGTAAAATTATTTTGTTTCTAATGTCAGCTTTTTTGTTGAGCTGTACTTCTACGCAAAACATAAAACCAAAACCTATAAACGCATTAGGTTCTGCAAATATACTTATGTCTAATAATATAAATAATCAAAAATTATTGTCTTATTTAAATAGGTATAATCTATCTATTCCAGATAAAAATGATTATTGGAATTCTGATCTTTTAGTAATGATTGCCTTATTTTATAACAAAAATTTGGAGATGAAGAGGGTTGAATATGGTTTAGTTGCATCTGATACACAAGTAATAACCGCTGGAATTAAGAATAATATTTTAAACCCTACAATTGAATACCATACTAAGGGCAAGCCATTTACGATTGGTTTGAGTTTAGAAGTTCCTACAAATAATATTTCTATAAAAACAATTAAATTAGATTTGATAAAGATTAAGACTTTGACTAAGGCATTAGAAATAATTTTACCAGCATGGGAAATTCGTACTAATGTTATGAAGTCTATAGCAAAAATATTAAAATATGAAGAAGAGTATATTTTAGAAAATAATATAACTAATAAAATACACGAAAATTTGAAAATTATGAATGGATTATATGAACAGGGATTAATTTCTTCAATTTTGTTAAACAATTATAAGAAAGAGTCAGAAGAAAGAGTTAGTAATTTAAAGGTCATTAAATCTAAAATTAAAGCATCTAGAATAAATTTATCTAGTAATTTAAACTTACCAATAGATTTAATAATGAGTATGAAAATTATATTAGAAGAAAGCAAAACTGCCACATTAGAAGAGTTAGAATCTTCATTAGACGAAAAATTAAATATAGCCTTAGTTAGTAGGGGAGATGTTTTATCTTCTTTATCTAGATACGCTGAGTCTGAATCTGAATTAAGATTATTGGTTGCAGAAGAAAATAATATAATACAATCCTTCTCACCGGCTATCCTTTGGGACCAAACTGATCTAATATTTAATTTAACTGGTGCTTTATTATTTAAAAATGAAGAAATTACGGATGCTAAAATAAATAAGGCAATTATAAAAAGAGACTTATATAAAGCAAGTTTTGAGGCAACTCAAAGTATGACACTTCAAGAAGTATATAATTCATTTTCTAAAATGTTAATTGTAAATGCAGAGTATTATGCAGCTTTATCATTGTTGCAGAATTCTAAACTAAATTTAGAAATAATGATAAATAGAAGGAAAAACGGAGATGTAAGTAATCTAGATGTTTTACAAGCAGAGTTATTAATTTTTAAAAGAGAAAAATTGTTATCTGATATTGAATATAAGAGGTTATTTTCTTTTTTAGATTTTGAAAATAGTCTGGGGTATAGCTATAATAATAAAGATTATCTTCCTAAAGATGCCTATTACCCTGTGGATTATTTTACAAATTCATACAAAGGTAATTCACAATGAAAATAATAATATATGTATTAATAGGAGTTTTTATTGGTTTATTAGCTTCTTTGTTATTATACCAACCAATGCTTGATTACTTTTTTAATGATGAAAATAAATTAATTGATAAAAAGATTGAGTATCATGAGGATGACGATGATGATTACGAAATTAATAGGGTAGATTATAATAATAATAAATTATCTATAAGATTATCTGAAGATGAAATTAAAGCAGCTGGCATAATTGTTTCTTCATTAGTAAAAGAAAAAACTTTAATTAAAGAAGAAATAAACGCTATATCTTTAGATTATCAGAACTTATTAGATATAGTTAATAAACATGACCTTTTAAATATTATACTTAGTAAGAGCAAAATTAACAAAGAGTATAATAAAAAAATACATTTAAGATTGAAATCTCTTTATGAAGAGCAGGGCAGTATTGCATTAAAAGAATTAGAGGAAGTGGAATTTACAATTGAATTAATTGAGTATGAACTGACTTCCATCAAAAAAGATATTAATTTTCTTATTAGTAAATTAAAAATGGAATATGGTAGTGTATTAGTTGAAGATATTTTAAGAGAAAGAGAAATATTTAATTCTTTAATAAATAATCATTCTTCTTTGTTAATTGTTGAAAATGTTAATTTATCAAATAAAAATAACAATTATCAATTTAATAATGAGGAATTAATTTTTCTTAATACTTATAATGGAAAATCAAATTTAAGAGGTAATGTAGGTATATTTCTATTAAAAAATATAAAAATTTCATCAAATAGAAAGGTTGTTGTTTTCTTAGAAACTAAGGAGTCGATTGAAGGGTATTTTATACCAGAAAGTGCTTTGGTATATCACGGTGGTAAAGTATGGGCATATTTTAGAGAAAATAATGAAATTTTTTCTAGAGCTGAGATTAGTAATTTGTACCTTATAGATAATAATAAAGTTTTTACTAATAACTTATTACTAAATTTAAATATTGTAGTATCTGGTGCTCAAACATTATTAGCAGAAGAATTTAGATCGCAAATCATGCAAGAAGATGATGATTAGAATTTGTAATGTTTTATTCAATTATTAGACTGTCCATATATAAACCCTTTATAGTAATTGCTTTTATGGGATTACTTACTGTTTTTTGTGGTTGGAAATTATTCCAAACATCTTTAGATATTTTTCCTGAGTTCTCACCTAAATTGGTCATTATTCAAACTGAAGCTAGGGGTTTATCAGCTGAACAAGTTGAGAATACTGTTACTAGACCGCTAGAATCATTTTTGTCTGGTATGCCTGATATAGAATATATGAGGTCTGAATCCATTGCAGGTCTATCTGTTCTCACCTTAACTTTCGAAGAGAATTCAAATCATAATGTAAATAGACAATTAGTTTTAGAAAGATTAAACGGAGTAAAAAGTATACTGCCATCCAATGCAAATATTCCTAACATTATGCCTTTAGCTTCTTCTGCTGCTACAATTATGACTATCGGTTTTACTTCTAAAGATAAAAATTTGTTAGATTTGAGAACTTTTGTTGATCAACATATTTCTCCTGCTTTATTATCTGTAAAAGGAGTAGCTGACGTAAATGTCTTTGGTGGAAAACAGAAACAATTAAATATAGTACTAGATAAAGATAAACTAGTTAAATATTCTATTAGCATTGAAAGTATTATTGATCATATTAAAGCATCCAATATAACTATATCTGGTTCTCTTCATACACCTAATCAGCAAATACAAATTACCTCAGATAATTTAGTGCCTATTGAAAAAATTAGATCAATAAATCTCTTAAATGAGAATGGCCAATATTTTAAATTACAAGATATTGCAACTATAAAATTTACTTCTCTTAAACAGATTAGCAAAGCTAGTGTTGAAGCTTCAGAAGGTATACTTGTTATGGTAATTGGAC
>Ga0315326_10000929_pt1 | contig 14804 bp, 12 predicted proteins | sample M180m32315metaG_FD_203457 | JGI IMG/M metagenome (GOLD analysis project Ga0315326, IMG submission 203457) | Ammonia-oxidizing marine archaeal communities from Monterey Bay, California, United States - M1 80m 32315 | ecosystem: Environmental > Aquatic > Marine > Coastal | place: USA: California... | reverse complement strand
CTGTAGCGATGACTACCAGAAACTTCGCTATGACCTCTGCTCAAACTGTCACGAAGAATTCATCAAAAACCCAATCAGCGGTGATCGGTCCAACCGCGTCGGATTCAGCCAAAACTGAAACCTAGGGATACTCTCACCGTTTGTTGTTCACACAGATCAACCGGCGATTTGCAAGAGTTGCAATAAAAAAGCTCTTAGCATTTCCCGCTAGTGAATGCTAAGAGCTCTAGGATCGATCGTAATTTTAGCAAAAAATGCTAAACCAATGGATCTTTTTTCTCGGTAATAACTTCTGTCGTCAACGATAATTCAGCGTTGAGCTCGACGAAGCCTTCTTGGCCTTCTGGAACATTTTCATCAAGGAAAATAGCTTCCACTGGACATTCCGGAACACACGCTTCACAGTCGATGCATTCTTCTGGATGGATATAAAGCATTTGTTCGCCTTCGTAAAAACATTCTACGGGGCAAACGACAACACAATCTGTGTACTTACAGCCAAAGCAGGCTTGGCAAACAACATGCGTCATGAGGGTAGTCCTCCTAACAAGTGCCCTGACGGGCGATATACAAAAAAAATATACGGCTAGAAATTCAATCGACCAAAAACGATGAGAATTTGAATAAATAAATTTCTAAGTCGCAGTTTAATCGAAAAACATATCGTTGCACCAGCACGAAGACCCTATCTTTTGGTGAAAAACTGTATTTTTTCAGGGGTAGTATTCCGGTGCTAATCACGCCAACGCCGTAACTGACGCTAAAATACGAGCTCATTTTCCGCAATATAAAGCGGTGAAATACTAACTAAAGCGAGCCAAGAGACGTGATTAATATTGCCTAAATTCGCGTTGATTTCTAGAATTCCAGAGTCAAATAGCAATGACAAGCTCTTAAACCTGTCAATGCATACCAAATCACTTACTCCTACAGTAATTCACGTACCTAATTAAATCAATCTGAGGTCTATTTCCGTGGCTCTTTCCGAATTTGATCGCGACCTACTCTCGCGCTGCTTAGCCCGGTCCGCTGACGCTTGGGAAGAGTTCGTCGATCGTTATATCGGTTTGACATACCACACGATTCGCCAAACCGCTAAATCAAGATCTACACAAATATCCAGCCACGACGAAGAAGACTACGCCGCAGAAGTTTTTCTGCAAATTGTCAAAAACGATTTTTCCATACTGCGACGGTTCCGTGGCAAGAGTTCACTCGCCACCTATTTGTCGATCATCATTCGTCGCATCGTAGTCCGTGAATTTGTAAAAAAAAGACATCCTCGCATTTCAGGTTCTAATTCTTCCAATACTAATGGGGAAACAGACAACGGAGAGGGAGAGCCGAGTAAAGTTTATGCTTTCAAAATCCCACTCGACCAAACCGACCCCCTACAAGACCAACAACCGTTACCCGCAGACCAAGCGGCAGATCGCGAAGCGGTCGCTAACATTTTAAATCAGCTTGTTGGAAAAGAACGCGACATCGTTCAAATGTATCACCTCGAAGGCCGCACGTATTATGAGATCAGTCGCATTACGGGCTTACCCGAAAATAGTATCGGTCCGACACTAAGTCGTGCTCGAGCGCGCTTGCGACAACGGTAAAGTCGTTTCATGTTCGATTTTCAAATCCAAAACTCGTCACCCGAATGTCATTCTTCTCAGCATAAATTTGTGCCGGGCGAAGTATTCTATTCGGCATTACTCAGTGCCGGCGGTGATGTCATTCGGCACGATTTTTGTCAAGATGCTTGGGAAGGCCCGCCGGAAGGCACAATCGGATGGTGGAAATCTACCATGCCCGAAGACGAGCAAAGCAAATTAAACTTAGCTCCCAACGAAATTATGTTGCAATACTTCGAACAATTGCACGCCAGTTCTGATTCGCAAGACATGGCTTATGTGCTGTCACTACTGATGATCCGCAAACGTATTATGCGACTTAATGGTTCAGAAGAAGACGAACACGGCAACGAGTTGCTAGTCTTGTCCGAACCTAAAAGTGAAAAAGAATACAAGGTGCCTGTGACTCAACCGACCGTTAAAGAAGTCGAGTCGTTACAACAACAACTAACCGCGATGCTCTATAAGGATGCCGCTCAAACCCTGTGAAATCTTCGCCCTACAATACGAACTCGCGAATTCTTATCGCAGCCTTACTGACCAGCAATATTTTGCTCACCGGTTGCCCTGCGTGGAATAACTATGTCCAGCAGCATGCCGGGTTACCACCGGTTGCCTTTGAAGGCCGCCCGTCGCTTGAAACAATTATGGCGACAATAAACACCAGCCAGTTGATTCAACAATTGCAAACACAAAATGCCAAAGTTTCCATCCCCGGCGCTCCCTCACTCAAAGCGAACGTCGTCATCGACCGTCCACGAAATTTTCGTTTAACCGCTAGCTTATTTGATTTCACTCGTACGGAGGTCGATTTTGGCAGCAACCAAGAACTGGCTTGGTTATGGATACGCGAACAACCAGATCCAGCTGTTTACTTTGTACGTCATGACCAATTGGCAGCAACGGCCGCAAAGTACTACATGCCAATCGATCTAAACTGGATTTCAGAAGCCATGGGGCTTGTATATATCGACCCAGCCGAACACCACGAAGGTCCTTTTGAATTAGGCCAGGGTAAATATGAAATTCGCAGTCGCATTCCATCCCCAATGGGTGACCTAAATCGGCGTTTAATCATTGACGACCGCTTTGGTTGGGTTCTCGAACAACACCTGACACTTGATAACGGTAAATCACTGGCGTCCGTAAAATCCAGCAAACACAGCTTTTATCCACAACACGGAGTTTCGTTACCACACCACATCAAAATCCAGCTGTTCCCAGGTCAACAAAATCAAATTGTATTTCAAATCGATGTGCCACGTTATCAAATCAACTCGAACATGGGAAATGCCTCCCAGTTGTGGACGATGCCAAAGTACGATGGGTACGAGCAAATCGATTTATCCACGATGCCGGCACCGCAGACCAGTTACTATTATCCTCTCGACCAAGTACAGCCTGCACCTGGCGATATCCCACGATATCAAACACAAATCGCTTCTCCTCGCTTTCGCGGTGACAATCTCAACCGTTGATATCCTTGACCCACTAGCTCAGGGGCATCGCACTTTACTGCCTCAGATTCTGGTATCATAAATCCTAGCAATAATCATCTTTTAAAAAGTTATCAATATGTCTCTACACAAACTCCTTCTCACCTTTATCATTGTCATAAGTTCCTGCTCGGGCCTTGAGGCAGAAAACTGGTCGTCTTGGCGAGGGCCCAATGGCAATGGTACTACCTCGGAAAATGGATTTCCAACGACTTGGTCTACAACTGAAAACGTCGCTTGGCGGATTGACTTACCCGCTGCAGGAAACTCAACTCCCATTACTTGGCAAGACAATGTCCTGCTTACCCAAGCGACCGCTGAAGGTACAAAACGCCATTTAACTTGCTACGATTTCAAATCTGGCAAGCAGCGATGGCAATATACCGCGACGATTGAGCAAGTAGAGAAAACACATAATACCAATCCGCACGCTGCCGGATCACCCGTCACTAACGGAAAACATATCGTCGTTTCCTTTGGCTCTGCCGGAATCCACTGTGTCGACATGAAAGGGAACTTAAAGTGGCAGGCGGACATGGGACGGTTGGAGCATATCTGGGGTACTTCTGCTAGCCCAGTCATTTTTGAAGATCTCGTGATTGTTAATTGCGGTCCGGGAGTCCGCGCATTTTGGATCGCGTTGGATATTCAAACAGGCGAGGAAGTTTGGAAAACCGAGTCGAAGAACTTTGTATCCACCAAACCCGAAGAATTTCGGGGATCATGGAGCACACCTGTTATTTATGGCAGTGGCGCTGATGCAGTGATGTTCATTAGCATGCCCTTGAAGTTCTATGCCTTGAAGCCCCGCACTGGTGATATCCTCTGGACCTGCGACGGTCCAGGCATGCTTGCCTACACTTCGCCGCTAGTTAATCGTAATGTAGCAGTGACAATGAGCGGCTATGGCGGTCCCTCGCTTGCCATTAAACGAGGGGGGCAAGGTGACGTTACTGCATCGCATCGCTTATGGCATAAAACAGAACGCGCCGAAAATCCGCAACGAATTGGATCGGGGTTAATCATCGGTGAGCACATCTATATTGTAAACGAGCCGGGAATCGCGTGGTGTATGGATCTAAATACCGGCGAACGATTGTGGCAACAAAGGTTGGGAGATTCAAAGTGCTGGAGTTCGCTCTGCTTGGTCGAAGAAAAGATCTATGTTGTTAATGACAAAGGAACGACATTTGTTATTGAACCGAATCCTAAACAATGCAAAATCATCCACGAAAACAAAGTAGCAGAACTCACTCGCGGTTCACTCGCATTCGCTAACGGCCGTGTCCTGATCCGCACTTACAAAAGCTTGTATTGCATTGAGTCAAAATAGGATAGGCAGCCTGCAACGGCAATATTTACAAAAATATTAGCTGTTGACCTTATCAAGACCCTACATTAGATTGCAAATATGTCACAGACACTTCTATTACCTCTGCTGCTGCCTAGCCTGCTCCTTGCACGGCCCCGAGGGTGAATGGACCAACGACAATTTGCGTTATAACGATTCACCCGAGGCCAAACACCTCGGGTTATTTTTTTGCCTTAACAAAACACTCTTTTCTTCAATTCACAGCGACATTCAATCATGACTATTACACGACAAATCACAATCTTTGATACTACATTACGTGACGGAGAACAATCGCCGGGCTGTAGTATGAACCTCAGCGAAAAGCTTGAGTTGGCACAAGCTTTAGTAGATATGGGTGTCGACATTATTGAAGCTGGCTTCCCAATTGCCTCACCCGGTGACTTTGCGGCGGTTAGTGAAATATCGCGGACGATGTTTGGCGCGACTATTTGTGGACTTGCTAGATGTAGTGACAAAGATATTGATCGAGCGTGGGAAGCATTAAAACATGCAGAAAAGAGTCGGATTCATGTTTTTTTGGCGACTAGTGCCATACACCGTGAGTTTAAGTTGAAAATGACTCGAGAAGAGATCATCCGCCGCGCCGTTGATGGAGTACGCCGCGCTGTGCAGTATTGTGATGATGTTGAATTCTCACCCGAAGATGCTGCACGTACAGAACACGATTTTTTGTGTGAGGTCGTCGAAGCAGCAATTGAAGCAGGAGCAACGACGGTGAATATCCCGGATACTGTCGGCTATGCTACGCCCGACCAAATGGGAGCAATAATCAAGATGTTGTGTAACCGAGTACCAAATATTGACAAAGCCGTGATCAGTGTTCATTGCCATAACGATTTGGGCTTAGCGGTTGCAAACAGTCTAGCAGCGATTGAGAATGGTGCTAGGCAGATTGAGTGCACCATCAACGGAATCGGTGAACGTGCCGGTAATTGCTCTCTCGAAGAAGTCGTCATGGCACTGAACACCCGTGCCGATGTCTACAAATGTGAAACGAATATCAATACTCCTCGTTTAGTACCTTTGAGCCGATTGCTATCATCCATTACGGGATTACAAGTCCAGCGTAACAAAGCAATCGTGGGACGCAATGCTTTTGCCCATGAAGCTGGAATTCATCAGGATGGAATGTTGAAAGAACGTACAACGTATGAAATCATGCGGCCAGAAGACGTGGGATTGGCCAAAACAGATCTAGTACTGGGGAAACATTCAGGGCGAGCGGCATTGGGAGATCGAGCGAGAGAGTTAGGTTATCATTTGTCAGGCGAACAATTGCAGGAAGTATTTATTGAGTTCAAAAAACTAGCTGATAAGAAAAAAGATATCTATGACGGTGATATTCACGCCCTGATACAACAAGAAATTTTAGGGGAAATAGAAGGTACCTGGCAGCTAGTAAGGTTTCAGGTCCGTTCTGCGTCAGGTGAAACGCCCTGTTGCGAGATTACGTTAAGTAAAGATGGTGAGCAGTACACACAAGAGGTTACTGATGGCGATGGCCCCGTTGATGCCGCATTTTGGGCCGTCGAAAAAATAACGGGGCTCGAGATAACATGTAAAAATTATCGCGTTCGGAGTGCCACGTTAGGCAGAGATGCGATTGGTGAAGTACTTGTGGAAATTGAACATGACAATAAAAGTTACCGCGGACGAGGTGTTTCCACCGATACAGTAGAATCAACCATTCACGCTATCCTCGACGCCGTCAACCGCATCGTCGCACAACCCACTATTTAACACAAACTCCATGATCCAAAATGAACGATTGAATGTCTCCTAAATTATTCCATCGTATGGTATTACCTGAAAATTCTAATTGTTAAAAAAGCACCCGCTAAACGATTCATATCACCGAAAATTGCATCACATTACGTTTGCTGGCAGTGAATCCATACTGCATCTCTTATTTAGATACAATGTTTCAGACAAAGGTATTGTCCAATTCTCACTTAGATATTGCTATTGAAACAGCAATCGACGTGCGTTAAACACTCTCTGAGTAAGTGGGGAAAATTCGGGCACTACTTGGCTAGAGCAACTAAGAGTGCTACACTTTGAAACAGTCAGAAAACGCACATCAGGGCGGTTAGCTCAGTTGGCTAGAGCGCCACGTTGACATCGTGGAGGTCGCTGGTTCAAGTCCAGTACCGCCCATTTTTCTTTCCTAACACCACTCCCTCGGGGTCGGCGACTTATATTTTCGTTTCTATTTTTCATGTCAATTCTCGGCTCCTCCCATTTATTGAAAGCAAAGGCCGGTACATAATAGAGACCTTATCGACCCAACGACAAGCACATAGCAGGCACTCCTTATGCAAGCAATCCTTCTTGAAGAACCTAAACACTTTAAATCGATTGAAATAGAAGAAGCAGCAACTCCCCAGCCAGGGGAAGCTCTAGTCGCCGTCCATCGCGTGGGAATTTGCGGTACGGATATTAGTGGATATCTCGGAAAATTCCCCTTTTACAGTTATCCTCGCATTCCTGGGCACGAGCTTGGGGTTGAAGTGCTTGAGGTAGGAGACAACAGCGATAACATCAAAGTTGGTGACCGCTGTAGCGTTGAACCTTACATTAATAATCCAGACAGTTTTGCCAGCCGACAAAACCGAAGTAATTGTTGTGAAGATTTGGAAGTCCTTGGCGTACATATCGACGGTGGAATGCGGGAACGATTCATTGTTCCAACGCGAAAGCTACATCCATCGCATGCGGGTCTTGAAATGGAGCAACTCGCTTTAGTCGAAACACTGGCCATTGGATGTCATGCCATAGATCGCGCCAACCCTGGCGCCAACGATACCGTATTGATTATTGGAGCAGGGCCCATTGGGCTCACCTGTGTCGAATTCACTCGACTAACGCCCGCCAAAATGATTGTCATGGACATGAATGAATCCAGACTTGCCTTTTGTCGCGAGCAGATGGGGGTTGAGGCCACGATCACATTTAAAGGCGACCAATCCGAAGAACAAGCGATCCGTGATGCCAATCAGGGACAATTGCCTACGATTGTCATTGACGCTACGGGGAATGCCACGAGCATGGCGCATGCGATGAACTACGTTGCCCACACCGGAACACTTATCTATGTCGGAATTACCCTCGATGAAATCGTTTTTCCCCATCGCTGGCTGCACTCCAAAGAAATGAGTTTGTTGGCATCAAGAAACGCGTTACCGAGTGACTTTGCTCGTATCATCCAACTCATTGAACAAGGTCAAATCGATACACGCCCCTGGATCACTCACCGTACGACACTGCAGGATCTACCAGAAGTTTTCGATTCTTATACCCTTCCGGAAACAGGGGTTATCAAAGCGATTGTCTCGATCCAGGATTAGGCTCCACGCCAACATTCACCTCTATGCTTACTCATTTTACCTCCCGACAACCAAACCCCAAGGAATCGTTATGCCCAAGTCATGTGTGACCATCAGTCTCGTAGAAGCAGCGCGGGGTGGCCCATTTGTTTTATGGGACGGTCTGGAAAAAGGTTGTCAAACTGCCAAGGAACTCGGCTTTGATGCTGTTGAGGTTTTTTCGTTGGGCCCCGATCAAGTGGACGCTGCCGAATTAGATAAACTGCTCCAGAATCATGAGCTTGAACTTGCCGCTGTGGGTACTGGAGCAGGTATGGTGCAACACGGATTATCGCTTACCTCGACATGCAGTGAGCAGCGTGCCGAAGCAAAAGAATTTATCAAACGAATCATTGATATGGGAGGACGCTTTGGTGCCGGTGCCATCCTAGGCTCTATGCAGGGTCGCTGGGGGGATGACCTCAATAAACAGGACGCACTAGCGTTATTGGCTGAGGCTTGTGCGGAATTAGGCGAATACGCACGACAATACGACGCCCCGTTCATCTACGAACACCTGAATCGATACGAAACTAACCTCTGCAATACGGTCGCCGAAAGTGTTCAGTTTTTAAGTCGGCTCGGTGACGATCACAACGTTGTCATCCTAGCAGATCTCTTTCATATGAACATTGAAGAGATCAGTATCGCAGAGGGAATTCGAGATGGAAAAGGTCTGATTGGGCACATCCACTTTGTCGACTCGAATCGCCGACCCGCCGGTCTGGGGCATATGGATTGGAACTCTATTACCGCTGCCATCAAGGAAATCGGGTATGAAGGCTACATTAGTGCGGAAGCGCTACCGTATCCGAGTGAATTCGAAGCGGCAAAGCAAACCATCCAGTCCTACAACAAATATTTCCGTTAATTCGCCTTCAATTTAATCCTTCTATACTAAAAACAGAAAGTAGGCTACTGTGTCAGAGAATTCACTTCCACGGCCACTCTGTCTCGGACTGGAACCCAGCTTTGGGTTTGGCGATCGCACCGGTGTTGCAACCGCCGGTCATGTTGCTTCCATGCACCGTGCTGGCAGTGGAATCCTTCCCATTTTTCCTCAACAATCTATTCGTGAAATGGCACGTACGTCTCGTACTCCCACCGACGTCATGACCGACGCTCTGCAGGGAATGGTGGACTCCGGTTGGACAGGAATCACTGGCGCGGATGCCGATCATCTCAAAACGACAGAAGACGTCGATGTGACAGCAACCGTGGGGTTTACTTTCTTTACGATTGATCCTTCCGATTTTGTTGATGCTCAAGCAGACAATTATGATGAACAAACGCTGCGCAGCAAATACGAGGAAATCTCCGAGAAAATCGGCTGGGTAAGTAAATATCAAGGCAAGCAAGTTACGTTGAATAATGGCACGATCATCGACCTCGACGAAGAAGCCTGTCTACGAGCCGCAGTCAAATATGGCTCTTCGCTCAATCATGCGCTGAAACTGTCTACCTATATTGCCGAAGTACAGCAAGCTGCACAACGCGATTACGAAATTGAGCTCAGCGTTGATGAAACCGACCAACCCACAACCTTAGCTGAACATTACATCATTGCTGATCAATGTCTTAGCCATGGTATGAAACTGGTTAGTTTAGCTCCCCGTTTTATCGGTGAATTTGAAAAGGGAGTCGACTTTATCGGTGACCTGGATGCTCTAGAAGAATCTCTGAACGATCATGCCGAGTTGGCCAGACATCTGGGACCTTACAAACTATCGCTACACTCAGGCTCAGACAAACTATCCATGTACCGCTTATTATCCAAAGCTACTCAGGGCCTGTGGCATGTAAAAACAGCGGGTACAAGTTATTTGGAAGCGTTACGAGTCGTTGCACTTCACGAAAAAGATCTCTTTCGGGAGATCATCGATTTCTCACGAGAGCGATATAATACGGACAAGGCAACCTATCACGTACACGCTACGTTAGAAATGGTTCCACCTCCGAGTGAAATTGAATCGGATATCGAGCTACAGCGAGAGTACTTGGAATTATGGGATGATGTCCCGCAGGGAAAAGGTTTTACAAAACCCGGTCGCCAAATCTTGCACTGTACGTTTGGTAGTGTGCTAACACACGAAAAATATGGTCCTCTAGTCGCAGACATCCTAAAACAACATCCGGACACCTACACGCAAGTTCTCGATGATCATTTCACACGTCATCTGGAAGCCCTGCAAGCCGGCATGTAATTAACCCAAGTCATGGGCCCCACCACTGAACGAATGGATTAATTCTTATCGATTTGGTTAAGAGAGGCGACTTATGAAACACCGACATCTTGGCAATACGGACATGGATTTGTCCGTTGTCAGTTATGGAGCTTCATCTTTAGGAGCGGAATTCCGCAGCGTCAATGTAGATGAAGCGCTCGCCGCAGTCCCAGCTGCCATTGAATGTGGCATGAACTTCATTGACACCTCTCCCTACTATGGTCGAGGCAGCGGCGAAGTTCTACTCGGGATCGCGCTGAAAGATATTCCCCGTGACCAATACTACCTAGGCACAAAACTAGGAAGATATCATACGGCCCATTTTGATTTCTCGGCTCAGCGAGTCATTGAGAGTGTCGACGTCAGTCTACATCGCCTGGGCACAGATTACCTTGATGTGATTCTCTGTCACGATATTGAATTCGTCGAACGCCAACAAATCGTCGATGAAACACTGCCCGCTCTTCGCAAAATCCAACAGCAGGGAAAGGTTCGTTATGTCGGAATCTCGGGTTATCCCATGAGTAACTTTAAGTTCATTCTTGACCAGACGGATCTGGATGTCGTCCTTAGTTATAACCATTATACGTTGCAAAACACGATGTTCCATGATCTCGTACCCTACCTAGAAAGCAAAGGCGTCGGCATTATCAACGCAGCGCCTTTCTCCGCTCGACTCCTTACCAATGCACCCTTGCCGCCTTGGCACAAAGCAACTCCTCTTGTCCGAGAAACCTGCCAAAAAGCTGCCCAACATTGCGAGTCAGCCGGAGTCGATATTGCGCAACTCGCCTTGCAGTTTTCCATCGCCAACCCCGACATCACCACGTGTGTCACAGGCTCTGCGAACCAGAACAGAATCCGACAATGGGCTCAATGGGCTGAAACGCCTTTAGATCAGCAACTCCTGCGGGAGGTGCTGAAAATCCTCGAACCCATTCACAATTGGTTCTATATCGAAGGTCGACCGGAAAACAATGATCCGCAATCGACATTAGGGAAAGAACATCATGGCTCTTAGAATCGATGCCCATCAACATTTTTGGGATTTGTCACATACGGAATTCGATTATGACTGGGTTAAAACCGACCATCTTGCCGCAATTAATGAAACTTTCCTGCCCGAACATCTTGAGCCACATTTAGCGTCCACTCACATTGATCACAGTGTTGTCGTACAAACACAACACAAACTGGCCGAAAACCAATGGGCTTTGAATCTCACCGAGAACCACCCGTTTATTGCTGGTGTCGTTGGTTGGGTCGACTTATCCTCATCCGAATGCGAAAAACATATCTTAGCGCTCAAAGAGCACCCAAAATTCGTCGGGATTCGACATATTACACAGGATGAACCAAATGACGATTTTATCGTCGGGGATCTGATCCTCCGCGGACTGGCCGTCCTTGAGAAACATAGCGTGCCATTTGATCTGCTATTTTACGTGCAACACTTAAAACACGCCGTCAAGCTGGGAAGAACATTTCCTGATCTCCCGTTAGTAATCGACCACTTGGCCAAACCAACTATCAAAACGGGTGAAATAACGGACTGGGCATCTGACCTTCATGCTGCCGCGCAGTTTCCCAATATCCACTGTAAACTTTCCGGACTCATTACGGAAGCAACATGGAATGACTGGACCCCAGCAGATTTGCGTCCCTACATCGAAACGGCACTGCAGGCCTTTGGTCCACGTCGCTGTATGTTTGGATCGGATTGGCCTGTCTGTAAACTAGCTGGAAGTTATGAACAAGTTTATGGAGCGCTGATAGAAGTCGTGAGCGACCTTTCCCACGATGAGCAAGATTGGATTTTCGGAAAAACAGCAACTGAATTTTATCAACTCAAATTAGAAACTCCACATCTCCTTTAATCAGTACTAACAAATATTACGAAATAACGGACTCGCCATATAACTCTTGCGACTACAAACAACGCATTTTACTCCACCGCCGCGGACTCCAACCCGAACGATGCTCAAAGAATGGCATCCGCAACACACGCAGAAAAGTAGCCGAGGCGGGACTCGAACCCGCACGTCCGTAAGGACACAGGATTTTAAGTCCTGAGCGTCTGCCAGTTCCGCCACTCGGCCATAGTGCGTCAACGTTATTGGCTGATAGAGAAACTATCTTAACCTACTCTTTGAGTTTCTCCAATAACCGGTTCCTAGACTTTAGGATAATGCCACACTCATCTACTCTTGATGCAATCTATGTTGAGTCGACAACCACTTTTCATTACGATTCCTAACATAAGTCCATACAATCGTCAGCGAGTATTCAACAATGGGAGATTTACTTAAACGCATTTTCTCACTCGACGTTCGCTCAATCGCCTTAATGCGCATCGCGACTGCTGCCGTCCTGCTGTGGGATACTTGCGACCGCATACGACACCTCGCTGATCACTATTTTGCCGATAGTGCCATCCCTTTTGAAATAGCTGAAGAATACTATAAATTCGCGCCTACTTGGTCGCTACACCTCCTCAGCGAATCTAATGCCTACCAAACATCTCTCTTTATTCTGCAAGCCATCGCCGCTTGCTTCCTGCTCGTAGGCTATCACAGTCGCATTGCGGCCGGAATCTGCTGGATTCTCTTTGCCTCAGTCCTAGCCCGTGTCCCACCACTACTCACTGGGGGTGACATGCTACTATGTTCACTACTATTCTTCCTTGCCTTCCTGCCCTGCTCTAAGTGCCTCTCCGTGCACAGTAAATTCAAAGCACCGGCAGGCAGCGTCTACTCCTTCGCTACCGCTGCACTGCTGCTACAATTCGTTGTCATGTATACCGTCACCGGTATCCTGAAAGTAAATACCGAGTGGGTCGATGGCACGGCATTAATGATTATCCTCAGCGATACTGGACTCGCTAAACCGATCGGACTTTGGTTAACCAACTTCCCAGCAATTTTGATGGTGCTAACATGGGGAGCACTTCTACTAGAACTTGTCGCCCAAGTCCTCCTGCTTAGCCCATATAAAACAAATCAGATTCGGACCGTCGGTGTCATCTCCTTCATCGGACTTCATGCTGGTATCTTCCTCACCATGGAAGTTCTCGTCTTTTCCGTCATCAGTATTGCTGGTCTATTCAGCCTCATTCCATCCTCGTGGTGGAATCACAAACCACTTTCAAAACTAACAACAACGAAATCCGACGATGAGGATTACACCGCATCGGACACCATTACCTCAGCACCGCAAGTTCCCACGGCATTTCCTAAAATATCAAACGCCTTCGCCGCCTGGGGATTATTCGTATTTCTTACCGTCGCCGTCACTAGCCTTTACACCCACACAACCAACACTTTTATCAGTAATAAAATAGCTGTCGTTGCGCACCAATTTAGATTTGACCAACGCTGGGAAATGTTCACTCAACCCTATGCTCTCTGTTATCGTTTTGTAGCCGACGTACGAACCGCCGACGGACGTTTTATTGACATCTTCCGTTCCAGCGAAGAACGATCAGACCGCGACGAAGTACCGACAGACACTATTAAATTCAAATCGTCGCGATGGTTATTGCTATACCGCCAAATGGTCAGTAGCCAGTACTACCAACAGCGAATTCCTACTGCCAAGCACCTTCTTAAATACAACCCAGCTGTCGGCATGCCCACGGTAGAAGAAATCAATGGTAAAGAATTGAAACTATCGATTTGGGTAGGATCACCGGAGGATAGGGCATCCCAAGGTCCGACGATGATGACATACTTCGATTTCCGAGCCAGCGGTAATTATTATTTCGGCGAACCTCATGGCCCTTGGATCCAACGCGACGACCAAGGGAGAATCGAAGCGGCGGGCAAATACGATCAAGGATTGCGCGAAGGCAAATGGATAAACTACCATCCCAATGGGAAAACAGCGTCAAGTGGCTATTACTCTGAGGGACGCGAGCATGGAGACTGGACGATGTGGGATGCGGAGGGACTGCGAATTGCACACGGTCCTTTTGAAAACGGAATGATGGAAGGAACTTGGACGTTTTGGTATGAAGACGGAAAGATCGAACAAGCTCAATTCATTGCTGATGAACGGGTAACGGCCGAACCCAGCCGCGAATGAAGGACCGCTCATTAACACTAAGTAGCACAGATGAGTTAGAATGAGACTATGAAGACAACCACTTTACTACTCGTGCTATTCTCATTTCTTAGTGTCTCCGCCGGTGAATACAACCCGGTTTTGGATATAAAAGATCCGGCGCCCAAATGGGAAGCATTGCCAGCGACTAATGGCAAACGTATTGCGTTCGATGATTTTAAAACGAAACAGGTACTGGTGGTGATTTTCACGTGTAATAGTTGCCCATATGCGGTTGATTATGAGGATCGTTTAAATGCGTTTGTCAAAAAATATACAGGCGATGGAATGTCGGTTGCACTCGTTGCGATCAACGTCAATAAGGTCGAGGATGACTTGATGCCGGCGATGAAAATTAGAGCGGCGGAAAAAAACTTTGCCTTTCCCTATTTGTTTGATGAAACCCAAATGATTGCCAAAAAATTTGGAGCTGGTTATACGCCGGAGTGTTTTGTACTCAACCAGAAACGTGAAGTTGTCTATATGGGGTCGTTCGACGATAGCCCAGATAAAACTAAGGTTAAAGTTAAATATCTCGAGGATGCCGTGACAGCAGCATTAGCGGGTGGGTTACCTAAGATTACTGAGACTGTACCGATCGGGTGCCGCATTCGCAT
>Ga0315326_10000914_pt1 | contig 14957 bp, 11 predicted proteins | sample M180m32315metaG_FD_203457 | JGI IMG/M metagenome (GOLD analysis project Ga0315326, IMG submission 203457) | Ammonia-oxidizing marine archaeal communities from Monterey Bay, California, United States - M1 80m 32315 | ecosystem: Environmental > Aquatic > Marine > Coastal | place: USA: California... | reverse complement strand
ATTGTTGAGCAAAAATATTATTACTGAAAATGATTGAAATTAAAATGACTAAAATGTGAATTTTCATTTTACTTGGTGTTTTAGTTTCTATCATTTAATCAAATAATGTACCAGTTATCAATCAAATCCATTTTCCTTTGATCATTACTTTATGAATATGATCCTGTCCAAAAGAATAAGGAAGAAAACTGTAACCAGATATTTTATCTGTAACGATTAAGTTGGCTAATTTTCCTTTTGTAATACTTCCAGTCTGATCGGAGAGCTCCATTGCGTATGCACCATTGATAGTACCTGCATTAATAGCAGCTTCAGGAGTTATATTCATTTTAATACAAGCTAAAGATGCTACTAGGTTCATATTCCCATTTGGGCTAGATCCTGGATTGTAATCAGTAGCTAATGCAAAAGGAATATTATTGTCCTGTAGTTTTCTTGCAGGTGCAAAAGGAATATTTATAAATAAAGAGCAGGATGGTAATAGGGTAGGAATAGTAGATTTATTTTTAAGATCATTGATGTCAATGTTTTCCATTACTTCTAAGTGGTCAACAGATATGGCGTTGAATTCTAAGGCTTTTTGAATTCCACCAATACTTGTAAATTGATTTACATGAACCTTAGGTTTTAATCCGTGTTTTATACCTTCTTCCAAAATCTGGTGCATGTCTTCCACAGAAAAGTAATTGGTTTCACAGAAAATGTCGACATAATCTGCCAACTTTTCTTCTGCAATATTGGGCATCATTTCATTGATAATAAGATTTATAAATCCTTGTTTGTTGTTTTTATATTCAATAGGAAGGGCGTGAGCTCCTAAAAATGTTGATTTAATGGGTATGGAGTAATTTTCTTTTAATTGCTGAATAACTCTTAACATTTTCAGCTCATTTTTTATATTTAATCCATATCCACTTTTAATTTCAATGGCACCAGTACCCATTTTCATTACATCTTCTAGTCTTTTGGCTGAAGATTCATATAGCTCCTCTTCCGAAGTGAGCTCCATTTTTTTAGCTGAATTTAAAATACCACCACCACGAGCTGCAATTTCCTGATAGCTCAATCCATTGATTCTATCTACAAATTCTTGTTCTCTTGTACCTCCAAATACCAAGTGGGTATGAGAATCGTTCCAGCAAGGCAGCACACAATGCCCTTTAAGATCTATAATATTAGATGAATTAGCAGCTAGATTTAGCTCTTCCATTTTTCCATAATCAACTATGGCCTCATCTTGGATTATTATGTATGCATTTTGAATACAATTCAATTGGTCCATTTTAACCACCTTTTTGGTATTTGTATCCTGTATACCAATGAGTTGGTGTATGTTAACTAGTGTTGAAATATTAGTATTCATATATTTACAATTAGAAAAGCCAAATTAATAAAAGTAATTTTTATGTCTGAAAGTATTAAATTTGAGATATAAAAAGTAAATTAGTGCCTAAATTTTATCGAATTAATGGAAGATATTTTAATAGAACGCACCAATAAGACCCCCGAAGTTCATTTTAATTATGATAAGGGTGAATTATTTTTAGGTGGAATATCTATACCAGAAAATACGGTAGACTTTTATCATAAACTGATGTACTGGATCACCCAGTATTCTAGAGAGCCAAAGTCAAAAACAAGCGTTATAGTAAAGTTTGAATATTTTAACACAAGTACATCTGTAGTTTTGTTAAATATATTTAGAATGTTGTCTGATACAAAAACAGAACTAGAGATCAATTGGTATTATGAGGAAGATGATACTGAAATGTTGGAAGTTGGCAATGATTATGAAAGAATGCTGGACATTAACTTTAATTTGATAGCAATCGACTCATTCTGATATTTATATTAATCTTAGTACTTTTCCTTTTTATATTTTAAATTTATACTATGAAATATTTTTATTTCGTAGTAATTTATTTGATAAACCTCCATTCTTATTCTCAAACAGTTTATCAGACCTTCACTAATGGGCCATGGAGTAGCTCTTCTACATGGTTAGGTAATAATCAGCCTCCTAGTACATTACCATTCGGAGATACCATTTATGTAAATCATATTATAGATTTTAATAATGATGTTATAAATGAAGGTGTTATTATCATAGATTCTAATGCTTTTTTAGATGGGTCTTCCTCTTTAAATAATATAGAAGTTATAGATAAAGGAGAATTGATTAATTATGGACAAGTCTATGTAGGTAGAATGACCATTGAAACCAATAGTTGTTTAGCTGCAAATATTTATTTACCAAGAGCAAATAATTATGGTCTACTTACTACAGAACATGATTTGACTGTTGGTTCTAATAGTGGATGTGGCTCATTGTTTAATTTTCCTGGAGGTAAAGTTTACGTAGGTGTGGATGGCACAGGTGACCTCCATTTAGATTATTATTTATGTAATCAGGATTCTATATATATTGCTACTAGACTTTATAATCATGGTGGTATTGTAGAATGCTGTGGTTATATTGAAACTCCATTAGTTGATGTTAAACAATTTGGAGGTAGGCCAGGTACGTTTAATTGTATTGGTATTTGTACTGATACAATAGCTACTGCTCCAGACCCTACTTTGGAAATAGACAATTCAACATATTCAAGTTTAAATGATGCTTATGTGAATGCACCTTCTTCACAGATTCAAATTGATAATGATAGTGTGTTTTTTTGTGGATTAGACCCTAATGGAAACCCTCCTTGTAATTTAGTTTTTTTATATGATAGTAACATGTATTGTAATGACACACTGAATCCAATACCTTTTAGCCTTACTCAGTCTTTCAGTCAATTATCAGGATATTTTACAGCTAATGGTAATGGATTGGTTTTTGCCGATACTGCAACTGGTGAAATAGATCTTCAAAATTCATTAGCAGGTCAGTACTCAGTTTATTACAATTATAATAATTGTGTAGATAGTTTTAGCCTTGAGATCGTAGATCCATCATTTTTCTATGCTAATATTGATTATTGTAAAAATGATATTGATCCTTTACCTGTGATAACAGGATCTGTTGGAGGAGTGTTTTCAGCAGATAATTCATTGAATATTAACTCTGTTACTGGAGAAATAGATATTGCATTAAGTAATGATACTAATTACACTATTATTAATGACCTTAATGGATGCAGGGATACTTTTCAGCTAGAAATTATAGATGCCTCATTTACTTATTCAAATACAATATATTGCAATACAGATCCTAGTGATTCTGCAATTGTTCTTGGTAATCATTTAGGTGTATTTACTGCTGATACTTCTTTATCAATAAACACTAATGGTGTTATTGATTTTACTTTGTCATTAAATCAGCTATACTCTGTAATTCATACTACACCACAGGGCTGTGTAGACACTTTAGATATTGAAGTAGTAAGTGCGGAAATCAGTTATTTGATTCCTATCTATTGTAAAGGAAGTCCAAATGATTCTGCAATAATTATGGGTAATTCAGGAGGATCCTTTTCTTCAAATACAGCTTTTTTTGTTAACAGTTCTAATGGAATGATCGATTTTATTTCAACTCCTTTTGGACAACATACAATTACATATACAGAACCAAATGGCTGTTTAAACTCTTGGGATATAGTGCTTGGTTCTGCAGAATTTAATTATAATAGTTCTGTATATTGTATGTATAGTCCGATTGATTCAGCAAATATATTAGGAGATACCAGTGGGCTTTTTGATTCAGATTTCACAAATAATATTTTTAATAATACTCAAACTGGAGAAATTAATTTTTCTAATTTATTAGATACTTCTTATTGGATTTATTATGAAGTATTTAGTACATGCATCGATTCTTTTCAGTTAGAAGTAGAAAGTGCAGAAATAACATATTCAAATTCTATTTATTGCAAAGGTAGTCCCAATGATTCAGCAATTATTTTAGGTGCTAGCAATGGTGTGTTTTCAAGTTTGTCATTAAATATTCATATGGACACACTTAGTGGTTTAATCAACTTTGATAGTACTACAGTAGGGAATTATGTCATTATTTATGAAACAATTAATCAATGTAGAGACACATTTGAAATCCAATTGGCTTCAGCTCATTTTAATTATTCCGATACTAGTTATTGTGGTTATTCTAATAATGATACTGCAAATATTTTAGGTAACCCAGTAGGAATTTTCACTTCAGATCCATTGGGTTTATCATTTGTTGATAGCCTAACAGGAGAGATAGATTTTTCAAATTCATTAGATACTTCTTATTGGGTTTATTATGAAGTTTTAAGTACCTGTATTGACTCATTCCCATTAGAAGTCATTGATCTTTTACCTAATGCGGGAATGGATTCTTCTGTTTGTGGATTTACATATCAACTAATGGGTCAACCCAATTCAAATGCTAGTTATTCATGGGTGTCTTTTGAGGGTCTTGATCTTTCTTCTGATACAATTATAGATCCTCAAGTTACTGCTATTAATGATGGGGCTTATTCATTTGAGCTTACACTAACAGAAAGACAATGTGTAGCAGTTGACACGGTTGTAATTAACTTTTTTGATTATGTAACAGTCGATCCTGGTCCAGATCAATATATAGATCAGTCTACTGCTAATTTATCTGCAACTTCTAATAATGGGACTATTTTCTATTGGGAAAACTTAAGCATGTTGGGTACTATTTTAGAGCCAGATTCTATGACTACTGGATTGATAAACCTAGTTTCTGGCGATTATTTATTTGGTGTTACTGCTTCAAATGGTGTTTGCCCTTCTGTTTATGAAGAAGTTACCTATTTTGTTGATTGGATCTTTATTCCTAGTGGATTCTCTCCAAATGGCGATGGGATCAATGATTTGTTTTTAGTAGAAGGAGCAAGACTGAATGTAGATTTTGAAATGCAGATAGTTAATAGGTGGGGAGAGCTAGTGTTTGCAACATCAGATATTTTTACTGGTTGGGATGGGACTATCAATAGTGGTTGGGCTCCAGTTGACACTTATTTTTATTTTATAAGAGTTGCAGATTTTAACTATAAAGGATATATAGAGCTTAAAAGATGATGAGATATATTTGCATATTATTTTTAATTGTAATGAATGGTCAATTACAAGCTCAGTTTATCCCTGGTTTTACTGCATTTATGGAAACAGATATGGTTTATAATCCATCAGTATGTGGAAATAAAGATTATCTATCTTCTGTTATGGGCTACAGATATCAATGGACTGGGGTTGAAGGAGCTCCTCAATATCTAATCTTCAATACAAGTCTTCCTACTAAGAACAAAGGTGTAGGTATGGGCATTAATTTTTTAAATGAGTCTATAGGGCCAAATAGAAATAATTTGATCACAGGAAACTTTTCTTACAAGCTATTGCTTTCTCAAGGTGTATTGTCTATGGGTTTGTCAGGTGGGATTAAAAACACAAATTATAGAAGTGATTTAGTAGTAGTTTCAGACCCATCAGATCCTGCTTTTTCTACAGGTAATGTAAGTCAGTTTTCTCCATATTTTGGATTTGGGGCATCCTATATTATTAATAATTTATTTTTTGGTATAGCTATTGCTGATATAACCAATCAAAGTTTTACTGAAGATCTGACACTTTCATTTAATTACAAATATCAACTTAATAACGAACTTATTTTGACATCTTACGTTTTTTATAAGAACGGGCTTTCAAAGATCAGTCAGATGGAAATGGGTTGTGCTTTGGATTATAAGAAAAAAGCTGGTTTATATTTGGGATTTAGAACCAATCAAGACGTCTTAATAGGGTTGAGATTAGGGTTAACAAAACAGCTATTTTTGTTTTATTGCTATGATTATATTACAAAATATTATAGTGGTTTTACAGGGGGCTCACATGAATTTATTTTAAGATACAATTTAATTGAAGAAAAACAGGCAAATAATCCACGTGACTTTTAGCTTAATAATGCTGATACCGTTTGGCTTATTATCTCAAGAAAATTATAAATTGAAAGCACTAAAGTTAGGAGGAGGAACGAACCGTGAAAATGTTTTTGGTCCTTTTGTTAGTGGTGAATATTTATATTATAGTAGCGATAAGAAAACGAAATCTGCTAAATCAATAGTAAATGAAGATGGGTCTAGTTTTACTGACATCTACAGAGTTAAAATAAAAAAGAATAAGGTTTCTGGAAGAAAACAGCACCTTAATAATGCAATAAATTCTGTAATGAATGATGGCTTTGTTCACATCACTAAGGATGACTCTTTGCTCTATTTTAACAGAAATATGAATAATGAAGATGATGAATCTAAATCTGGAATTTTCTATTCGAAGAATATTAATGATACTTTATGTGCTGCTATACCTTTTAAACATAATAATATATCCTATAATGTTGTACATCCTACTATAAGTGAAGATGAAAGCTTGATGATATTCGCCAGTGATATGCCAGGAGGTAAAGGTCTTTCAGATTTGTATTATTGTGAATACATTAATGGAGAATGGTCAGAGCCAAAAAATATAGGACCTCAAATTAATACAGAATTTAGAGAGTCTACTCCCTATTTATATAAAAATCAATTGTTTTTTAATTCTGATAGGCCTGGTGGAATTGGAGAGAAAGACCTTTATGTTTCTAATCGTTCAAAAGATGGATGGACTCAGCCAAAGAACTTAGGTGAACCCATTAATTCGCCAAAAGATGATTTTTCTATCTTTTTAATAGATGGGATGCAAGAAGGATATTTTTCTACTAATAGAAAAACATCGCTGGATCATATCATTTATTTTAATTCACAGCTTCCAAGACCAGATACATTTCATGAAGTAGAACCTAATTTTTGTTTTATTTTCAAAGATGAAGAATATGAAACTAGTAATGATATTGAGCTTGTTTGGGATATGGGTAACGGAATAATTAAAAAAGGAAATAATTTTGAGTATTGTTTTGATAAAATAGGTGCTTATTCAATGTCTTTGAATATTATAGATCATTCTTTAGAACAAGAATATAAAAATATTCATCAACAAGATATAGAGATATTAACTGACGATAAACCTTATATTGTACATGAAATTCAAGACAGTAAACATATTTTTTATGTGGACATAGGTACATGTAATACTGTTTATGATAAATACTATTGGGTTGTTGACGGTAATTTGCGATTTGAAAAACAAATTGTAGTTGAAGGTCCAAACCATGAGATTAAATATATTTCATGGAATGAAGCTGATCCAGAAAAGGTTGTAGGTGTAATTAAAAAATATGATTAATATTTTGTAAATTAATTGTTATGAAAATATGGGTATTCGTATTTTTTTCATGTAGCTATTTGTATTTATTAGCTCAACCTGTACCTGCTAAGGAAGAAAATATTCCTTTTCTTGTTACATTTAGTAAAAAGGCAAGCTCATCATATGGTGATGATGATCATTCCCAAACTTTTTTCTTTACTATTCCAAAAGATTACAAAAAGCCATTTTATATAAGAGTATTTGACCCTGATATAGGAGGTAAGTATGATGAGTTAAATAATGGCTCCAATAAAAAATTCAATTCTTTTACAAGTTTTACACTATATGGTGGTAGTGGATGTGTTTCCGAAAAAGATGCTACTGGAATTAACCCTGTTGGTAACTATAAAAGTGGTAATGTTATTGTTTCTTACTCATTTGGCGTAGATCAATCTTTAGATGGAAAATGGTTTACTATGGGGCCTTTCAACCCTTCTGAAGGTGAATATTCTGAGCAATATTATGGATATGTTTTTAAATTAATTGCCGAAGGATTGGAAGGTGATGATGGTAATCTATATAGGTATTTTTTAAGCTCTTCAGCTACTAATAATACTCCTGTAAATGGAGGAAATGCTTTTACATTTGAATATTCATTCCGGTTGCCAGTAAATATAAATGAGATCTGTCATATTTATCCTTTTGTAGATAACAAGGTTGTGTCTGTTAAACAAACCAATTTTGACTGGGATCATGGTGGAGCTATTAAATTATATTCTGTGTCTACCTTTGCAAAAAATTTGGCAGTTTCTGGTGATGGTAAAAAAGCAGAAAGTGTTTATTATGTAAAAAAATCAGAAAAGGGAACATCACTTGATATACAATTTCAAGCAGATGAAGCATCTAATGTATCTAATAATAATGTAGTATTTTATATTACCAATCAATATGGCGAAACATTGCCTTTTTTCTCTGTTCCAATTGGGGGTGTTCCTAAGTATAAAGGTAATGTGGTAATTGTGCCATCAAGATAAACTAGATATAGGAATATGAATTACGTTTTAAGGATCAAGTTTTTTTTCATATCTATTTTTTGTTTTTTTCTAGCAAATGGTCAGGAGTATAAATTTGAGCATTTAGGCAGGAACCAGGGTTTAAGTAATACTTTTATTTATTCTATAGATCAGGATGAAAATGGCTTATTGATTGTTGGTACATCTGAGGGTGTTGCTGTTTATGATGGAAAGGCATTTCAAATGTTTAATTCAGAAAATGGTCTTTCTGAAGATTTTGTTTCATCATCCTATAAAGATTCAAAAGGTAATATTTGGTTTGGACATAAAAAGGGTGGAGCCTCTAAATATAGTAATAAGGAATTTCAGAAAATTCATCCAGGACATGGTATCAATTCAATTGTTAATTCAATTGTTGAAGATGAAAGAAATAAAATTTGGTTTGCCACTCAAAATAAAGGGATCTACTATATCGATCAAAATGGGGAATTTGAATTTTTTCTAGATGATTTTTATGGGGATCTTATTCAATCTATTTGTTTTTTCAATGATGGAAGAATGTTTATAGGGACAGATAAAGGTTTGGATGTTTACGATTATTATGAAGATGAAGAAAGCATCTATAAGGTAATGGAGATCCAAGAGTTATCTGATTTATCTGTTGTGGATCTTGTTGAAGATGATCAAGGTAATTTAATTATAGCTACTAAACAATCTGGTATTTATCAATTGGAAAAATCAAAAAGCGTTTATAGCTGCAAAAAATTAAAAATCAACAATTTTAATCCAAATATTATTATTAAAGATCTTTATTTAACAAACAACATGTTGTTTGTTAGCTCAATTAAACAAGGTGTATTAAAAATAGCTATCAATGGAGTGTATAAGATCATCGAAAAATACAACCAGTTCAGTGGTCTTAAAACCAATGCAGTTAATACTTCTTTAATTGATAGGGAAGGAGTGTTGTGGGTAGGTACAGTTGGTGAAGGAATAGCGTCTAAGTCTAATAATTATTTTACTTTCTTTTTTAGAGATAAAGTGATACCTAAAAAGTATTCATATCTGCTAGTAAATGATGTTGATTTATATGTTGCATCAGAGGGTGAGCTCATACAGTACAGTAAACACGATTTTAATGAAATTAACAAATGGGGTGTTAGTAATGGCCTTCCGGAAAATGAAATAACTTGTTTTGCTTTTAATTTGGATAGCACACTATTTGTAGGTACAGAAGAAAAAGGTCTGTATTATAAAGTTAAAAATGAAGATAATTTCAAAAAAATTAATTTATCATCTGATCTACTAAGTAATAGTATTCAATCTATATGTAGCTTAAATGGGAAATTATGGGCGGGGACATTGAATGGTGTTTTTAAAGTTGATGAACAATCACTTGGAATTACTTCTTACAATATTTCAACTGGACTTTCTCATAATTCAGTAGGATATATATATAAGTATAAAGAGGTCGTATATGTTGGAACAAAAAGTGCATTTTTATCCGAATTTCATGATAATGACATTAGAAATTTTCAATTATCAGATGAGTTGAGTCTAGTAAATACAAATATGATCAAAGCAGATGATTATGATAATTTATGGATATCATCTAAGGATAATGGGCTTTTTGTTATAACTGGTGATTCAACTCAAGAAGCCGGTATGAGCTTTGTATTACAATACAATGCTTCTGATGGTTTGTTGTCTAATTATTGTTATGGTGTTTCTGTAGACAATAAAAATAATATATGGGTTACTCATGATGGTGGTGTTAGTAAATTCGATAAAGAGAGTGGTGAATTTAAGTATTATAATGAACAGGATGGTTTAAATATCAGTTTCTCTGAATCAGCGATATCTAATTGGGAAAATGAATTATGGTTTGGCACCGACAATGGTATTGTACGTTATAATGCTGATGAGGAATTCATTAATAAAATTCCTCCTATTACATCTATTAAAAAAATAAAGATCAATGATCAATTAAAAAACATCACTGATCAAATAAACTTGCCTTTTGGTGAGTATGATGTTGAATTTTTATTTAATGGATTAAGCTTGAGAAAATCAGATGAAGTTACCTATGAATTCAGGTTAATTGGGTATGAAGAAAAGTGGTCCGATAAGCTTACGCAAAACTCAACCAAATATCCTAAATTATCAGATGGTGAATATGTTTTTCAAGTAAGATCATACAATTCAGATGGTATAATGGGGGATGTTGTAGAATTCAAAATCTTCATAGAAATCCCATTTTGGAAAAAGTGGTGGTTTTATTTAAGCATATTTATTTTAGTTATTATTTTGGTAACACTCGTTATTAAATTAAGAGAAAGAAATTTAATTAAATACCAGAAAACACTTGAAAATCAGCTGGCATTGAGAACAAAGGAAGTTGTCAATCAGAAAGAAAAAATTGAGGAAATCAATAAGGACCTGACAGATAGTATAAATTATGCTAAAAGAATTCAAATACAGGTATTGCCTGAAAAGGAACATTTTGACTCAATATTACCGTCTAGTTTTGTTTTATATAAGCCTAAAGATATAGTAAGTGGAGATTTTTTCTGGATCAAAGAAATTGGCGATGAGATTATATTGGTATGTGCAGATTGTACTGGGCATGGAGTTCCAGGAGGTTTCATGAGCATGATCGGTTCTATATTGATTCATGAAGCCATTGTTTTTCATAAGAAGCTAGATCCTGCTGATATTATTAAAGAAATAGATGTGAATATAAAAACTGTTCTTCATCAAAAAGATGATTATGAATCTAATAAGGACGGGATGGACCTTGCTATTATCTCTATTAACAAGAAAACAGGTAAACTTAAGTTTTCAGGAGCTATGCGTCCATGTCATATTTACCGGAATGGAAGTATAAATATTTTAAGTGGTGATCGTTATTCTATTGGAGGATTTGCTTTAGCAAACAAAGAATACACTACTAAAGAATTTCAATTAAAAAAAGGTGATTTTATTTATTTATTTTCTGATGGTTATGCCGATCAGTTTGGTGGTGAAAAAGTGAGAAAACTAAAAATGTCTGGTTTTAATGAATTATTGGATCAATTAGCTTCAGCTCCAATGGATGGTCAATATAAAATCGCAAGTAATTTTCTAAAAAATTGGATGGGTGATCATTCACAGATGGATGATATTCTATTAATGGGTCTAGAGTATTTATAAGGATTATTTTTCTTTTAATGTCCATGCTTGAGGACGATCACAAAAGCAGCTGTTAGCATGCTTCCATATTTTATTAAATAATTCGGAATTTCTATAATTATTTAATTTTATTTCGTCTTCCCAATGACTGTATGTAAAAAAGATATTTGAATATTTTATATCCTGTAAAAGAATTACTTGATAACATCCTTCATGGTTCTCTATGGATGTTTTTTTAGCTTTAAAAAACACTTTAAATTCTTCAATCTTATTAGGGTCAAGAGTTAGTTTTACTATTCGAGTAATCATTAGTTTTTAAATTCAATTGTGATGGTGTCATTTAACTTTAATCCAAAAAGCTGACTGGCTCCACCTCCAGATCCATCCACTCCTTTGTTAATAGCAATTTCAAGTAAGTCACTACTGCTGAATAGAGCCACCTTTTCACCTTCTGGGACATCTCCATATTTTAAATGGATTTTATTAATGGAATAGCCAGACCTAGTTAAAAAGATCTTAAAAGGTCTTCCTTTACAGATTTCATTAAAAAGTTGCTGGGAGATGTTAGTAATTAAATTTCCATAGGAATCAATATAAGTGACAGTGCCTTTTATGATATCTGGATCTACTGTTGCTCTAAATAATTCTCTTTTATTATAAGATGCTATTGGTTTGCTTATTACAGAAGGTAATCCTCCTCTTGCAATATGACATGCGGCTTTAGTAAAAATATTTTTAGTTGGAAATGAGTATGAATTACTTTCTTCATTTATGGAGATTTCCCATATAGCATCAGGTTCTTTTTCAAATAGTAATGAAAAGATTCCATTATCAGCACCAATAAAGTATTGTTGATGATTCTCTACTATTAAATGAGAACAGTTGTCATTAGTTTCAGGGTTAATCCCAATTACATGTATGGTTCCCTTTGGAAATTCTTTGTAACAATTTTTAATTACAAAAGCAGCATGTGAGATATCGAATGGTTGGATGGAATGGCTGATGTCTATAATTCTTACATCAGGCAATTCTTTAATTATAGATCCTTTAATAGAGGCTACATAGTAGTCTTTAAGCCCCATGTCAGTTGTTAATGTAATTATCATATTTATTTAGGAATTTTAAAGTCCTAATTATTACCTTTGAACTCCAAAAGTAACTAAATTATTAGCAAAATAGATTAAAGATTTGTGAAGGAAAATGTATTTGACATTAGCTATGTTGATCAAACAGAATTGTTTGGAGTAAGGGAAAGTAAATTAAAATTAATTAGATCTTACTATCCAAAATTAAAAATTGTAGTAAGGGGCTCCGAAGTGAAAGTGATGGGGGACCAGAAGAGCATAAAAAGTTTTGATGCTGGATTAAAATTGTTGTTAGCCCATTTAGATAAGTTCAATTCTTTAAATGAGAACAACATTGAGAATTTATTAGGTGAAAAAGGGGAGGAGATTCTTAATTCGTCTGATGATGTACTGGTTTTTGGAAACAGAGGTATTTTAGTAAAGCCAAGGACTCATAATCAGAGGAAAATGGTGACTTCTATAGATGATAATGACATGGTCTTTGCTATTGGACCTGCAGGGACAGGAAAAACATATACTTCAGTTGCATTAGCAGTAAGAGCACTAAAGAATAAAGAAGTTCGTAAAATCATTTTAACAAGGCCAGCTGTAGAGGCAGGTGAGAATTTAGGGTTTTTACCTGGAGATTTAAAAGAAAAGTTGGATCCCTATTTACAGCCTTTATATGATGCTTTACAGGATATGATCAATCCTGAAAAATTAGCAGAATATATGGAATCAGGTGTTATTCAAATAGCACCTATAGGATTTATGAGGGGTAGAACGCTGGACAATGCATTTGTGATATTAGACGAGGGTCAAAACGCTACTGAAAGTCAAATGAAAATGTTTTTAACAAGGATGGGTAAATCTGCTAAATTTATTATTACAGGGGACGTTACTCAGGTTGATCTTCCGAAAAATCAACGAAGTGGACTAAAAAAGGCAATTCAAGTCCTTGATGAAACAAAAGGAATATCTATTATCTTTTTAGATGAACAAGATGTAATCAGACATCAATTAGTAAAGAAAATAATTAAAGCTTTTAAAAGTTAATACAATGACATCAATAACAGAAACCAATTTTAATTTCCCTAATCAAAAAGCCGTTTATAAAGGTAAGGTTAGAGATGTCTATAATATCAATGATGACCTTTTAGTGATGGTCGCAAGTGACAGAATATCAGCATTTGACGTTGTTTTACCTAAAGGAATACCTTTTAAAGGTCAGGTGTTAAATCAACTAGCCGAAAAATTTTTAATAGCTACTAAAGATATTGTGCCTAATTGGCATTTAGCAAGCCCTGATCCTAATGTAACTGTAGGGCTTTATTGTGAGCCATTTAAAGTAGAAATGGTAATAAGAGGGTACCTTACAGGTCATGCATGGAGAACTTATAAATCTGGTAAAAGGATATTATGCGGAGTTGAAATGCCTGAAGGAATGAAAGAACATCAGAAATTCCCCCATCCAATTATTACTCCATCTACTAAAGCTGCTGAAGGCCATGATGAAGATATTTCCAGAGAAGAGATCATTGCACAAGGATTGGTAAGTGAAGATGATTACGTTCAGCTTGAAAACTTTACACGACAAATATTCCAAAGAGGTACAGAGATAGCTGCTGAAAGAGGTCTGATCCTGGTAGATACTAAATATGAATTTGGAAAAAAAGACGGTAAGATTTATTTGATTGATGAAATCCATACTCCAGATTCAAGTAGGTATTTTTATGCTGATGGTTATGAAGAAAGACTGGCTAATGATGAGAATCAAAAGCAATTAAGCAAGGAGTTTGTCAGGGAATGGTTGATGGAGAATGGATTTCAGGGTAAAGAAGGGCAGCAAATACCCGAAATGAATGAAGAATTTGTTAATTCAGTATCTGAAAGATACATTGAGTTATATGAAAACGTTAGTGGAGAGTCATTTGTGAGATCAGATATTTCAGACCCTAAGGAAAGAATTGAAAAGAATGTTATTGATTTCCTGAATAAACAAATGGTATATTGATGTTTTTAATTGGGTTTATTCAATTTAAGATCATGTCCCATTTTTTCCTTTTTCGTCTTTAGGTATTCCTCATTGTGAATATTACAAATGACTTCAATAGGTAAAATTCCTACTATTTCAAGTCCATATCCAATCAAACCTGTACGCTTTTTAGGATTATTACTAAGAAGCTTCATTTTTGAAATATTTACTGATCTTAAAATTTGTGCACCTACACCATAATCTCTTGCATCTCCTTTAAATCCTAACTTTAGATTAGCATCAAGTGTATCATATCCTTCTTCCTGAAGCTTGTATGCTTTTAATTTGTTAATGAGACCTATTCCTCTACCTTCTTGATTCATATAGATGATCACTCCTTTACCTTCCTTTTCGATCATTTTCATTGCAGAAGCCAATTGATCTCCACAATCGCACCTTAAAGAGCCAATTATATCTCCTGTAAAACAAGAGGAATGTACACGAACCATTATAGGTTCATTTTTATTCCATTCACCCTTAATTAAGGCT
>Ga0315326_10000913_pt1 | contig 14958 bp, 9 predicted proteins | sample M180m32315metaG_FD_203457 | JGI IMG/M metagenome (GOLD analysis project Ga0315326, IMG submission 203457) | Ammonia-oxidizing marine archaeal communities from Monterey Bay, California, United States - M1 80m 32315 | ecosystem: Environmental > Aquatic > Marine > Coastal | place: USA: California... | reverse complement strand
CAAATCGACACGGAACTTCCTGAGGGACAGCCGGGTGTCGAGCCTGCGCAAGAGCCTGTCCGAGATGGGCGAGATCCATACCAAGGTCGGCGCAGTCCGAAGGCTTGTCTCTGAGAGGCTTCGCAGGAACTCCGATTCGCGCATCATCGTGTTCGCCACATTCAGAGATACCGTCGCAGCCGTTGAGAAATCCCTAGACGAGTTAGATGGAGCCCGTCCGATACAGTTCGTCGGTCAATCCAACCGCGAGGGCAGGGATGGATTGACTCCCAAGCAGCAGATTGAGAGGCTGGACAAATTCAGGTCGGGTTCTGCGAATATACTAGTCGCAACTTCGGTAGGTGAGGAAGGGCTCGACATCCCTAGCGCCGACCTAGTGATATTCTACGAACCGGTGTCCAGTGAGATACGTACCATACAGAGACGTGGTAGGACCGGTAGGCACCGAGAGGGAGAGGTTGTCGTCCTGATAGCCGAGGACACGCGCGATGAGGGGGCTAGAGCGTCCGCCGAGAGGCGGGAGGAATTCATGCAGCGAGCCGTGCACAGGGTTCGCAGGAAACTCCCTCGCAGCCCTCACACAGATCTCTCCAACCTAGATAGATTCGAGATTGACTCAGAGGACGGCACCATATCTGCCTCGGATTTCGTCTCCAGACAACGTCAGATGCACCGGATAGAGATTACCGAGTCGGACGTCAGTATAGTGCAGGAGAGCGAGGGGGCCACTGCACTCCCTCCGGACACATTCAGGGCAAGTGGGCAGGCCGGGTTGGAACAGTTTGGAGTTGAGTCCGTCATCGACCCCGAAAATGACCTAGAGTAGGGCACTTAGTCAGTCGCCGATGACTGCAATCCTAGTCCTCAACTGTGCTAGCCTAGTGTTGTGGTGACCCATAGAGAAAGAAAGCATCTCCGTTAGATGGATAACTGGGATATTGGTAGCGAGTCCGGTCGACCTCGAGGCCTTGCCTTGGTAGATATCGAGAACGCTGTGCGAGAGGTTGCAAGCGCTTACGATGATTTCTGCCCCCTCAGACTTGGCCTCATGGAGCACCGCAGCGGCCTGCCGCAACACCGTCGGCTCCTCAGATAACAGCCCTGGAACTCCTACGCTCTGTGTGCGTCCCTCCCACTGCACCGGCTTCCCTCCGATGGCATCGATGACCTGCTCGAGGTAGTCCGGATCGTGGATGTCATCTCCCCCGCAGGCTCCGGCTTGCTGTATGTTTGGACCGTAGTATGCAGCGACATCGAAGTCAATGGGGTTCAGGATAGCGGCCTCGAGTTTCTCGAGGCCGACCTCGTCTACTATCACATGCAGGAGATGATGGACTTCGACTCCTCCCGAGAATCTCTTGCCGCAGGTCCTCTCAAGGACCTCGTTGACCTCTGCAAGAAGATTGGGATTCTGTTTGAGGGCGGAGAGGTCCTCATGCAGGTTCCCAGCTGTAGCTGCACACGGTGTGATGATGTCGAGGCCGAGTTCCTCTGCCATTGCGAAGGTGCGGGCATTGAGGGTCAACTGCAAACGCCTGCTGGCCTGTCTAATTATCCCGGCTCCGCAACTGGTCGCGCCCCTCATTGGGACCAGTTCGATGCCCAGTGATTGGGCGACGGGTTCCATCGTCTCAGCCACCTCGGTAGCGCTGCTGTGGGCCACGTTACCAGGATGATAGGCGTACTTCAGTGGCATCAGAACCTACCATCCACTTCGTTGAATATCGCGACGACCTCGTGGTGGTGGTCGACAGAGGAGTTGAACTGCTTCGGCATCTTTCCGATACCGGCAGGTGGAGCCAACATTCCCAACATGCCGTTGAATACATTACCGCCAGTTCTAGTGAACCCGAATACCATGCGAGCAGTCACCCCTGAGAACAGATTTCCGAGCAGCCCCATTGGACCGAGAACCTGCCTGTAGATCACGGTATCATTTACTCTACCGCTGCTCTTCACGGACCAGCTGTACCACCAGACGTGCTTGCCGTGGCGGCCGTTGAAACCATCCCTACTCAAAGTCGAGGTCCGTGCGTCGAGGAGGGCGTCAGCAATGATTCTCGCCGAACCATTCTGTCGGCGGATTGAAGCGAGGTCGGTCTCGGCCTTTATTCCCCCCTTGGAGTCCATTATATCTTGCATCCCAACTATGCTAGATTCCGAAGAGCGCGGGTCGTTAATGCGCGCCCATATCCGTGCTAGGACTGCGGGGCCGAGGTATGCCTCGGAATGAGGAGTGGCATCAGAGCAAGAATGCAGCAGTGGCGCACTGCAAAAGTCGGTAATCGAATGTAGCATGTCTGCAGTCGAGGGGTCCATGGTTCCCACTACTCCCTGAGCGGTATCGGCACCCTCTCTAGTGGCTGCAACCATCCATGGCTTGGATGACTCTCTGCCTCTCTCAAGAGGCCAGTGGTCCACAACTAAATCTCGAACAACGTCGAACGATGGTAAGGGCTCTATGCGCAGCCTCAGTCCCCCGTCTCGGATTGGAGCTACCGAATCAAGTCTGACGCTACCGGGCAGAATCAACCTGCCATTGACTGATATCGCGGTGGCTGGGTCGTCGCTGGGGCCGTCTCTGAAAGTCAGGGTGCCATCATGAGTCTCCTTCAGCGCCCTCAAGGACTCGAGCACCGACATGTGGCCGGGCAAGGCGCAGATCCATGTGTCCTTGCCCGTGGTGGCGCCGACAGGGTCGTACCGGAATATGCTAATCTCAGCTTGGATGGCCTCTGCAGCGATATCGGGAACGGTGAAGCCGTCCTCGCCGGCTGCTCCCGCTACGGCCGCGCCGCTGACTCGATCCTTGATTGCCTCCACCTGATTCTCATGGAAATGGCCGCTACCGTCGACCGCGGCCATCACTGCGAGTGCATCGATGGCCCAAGATGCTGCAGAGGAGTCGTAATCCACGTCGCAGTCAACGCGATCGAGTAGTCGCGTCGCTCCCAGATGCTGCAGCCGGTCATCCCAGTCCTTGCCAGACTGGCAGTAGAACTCGTAGCTGGTATCGCCAAGAGCGAGGATGGAGAAGTTGACTTCTGACAGATTGGGTGCCGAGTCTGCGCTGGCTTGTAGCCACAACTCCTCGGCGTTGTCAGGCATTTCGCCCTCGCCCCAAGTCGAGCAGATAATCAGGACTCTCTTCATCCCAGGCAGAGCTGACAGGTCAAATCCATCCATGTCGTGCACTGTGGCGTCGAGGCCGTAGTCGGTGGCCCTCTTCGCGAATTTGGCCGCCAGTTCCTCGGAGTTGCCTGACTGCGAGCCGAATAGGATGCTCATCGTCCGGTCTCCTGCAGACAGAAGGGACTCGAGATCATCACCCGTTATCTCCACGGATTCCTCGGGGACTATCTCCACCTCTGGCTCAGGAGCTGCTTCCTCTGCTGCCTCAGGTACTTCCTCTCCAGTGCCCTCCACTACAATGATGACATCGACCGGGCAGGCGTCTGCGGCATCGAAGATGTCATCTGAGAGAGAAGATACCACATCCGGTTTGAGCCCAGATTTGCCAACGTTGCGGTCGTAACCGCCATCGAGCCTAGCGTCGGGTTTGATGAAGCAGGTATCTTCAGTGACCTCGAAGATGTCCGGAGCCGCTTCCTCACAGGCATCGCAGACGATACAGCCGTCATCGATGAAGACGCTGAATATCGCCATGAAGTCCACTCGTGCCTATCGGCAGTCTGGGCACCCTGACGCGATTATTGAATCTAGTGCAACCGAGGTCTACGGCCGTAGGCCGTATTCCACCCTAGCCTCACATCATGCCCATGCCGTCGAACTCGCCGCCATCTGGCATAGGGGAGCCTGCACGGCTAGATATCACATCGTCAATCCTCAAAATCATCACTGCGGTCTCAGAGGCGCTCTGGATGGCCTGCTCCACGACTCTGCTGGGCTCGAAGACCTGAGCCTCACTCATGTCGGCAACTCCGCCCTCGTAGACATTGACTCCGAAGTGCGACTTGCCTTCCGAGTGTGCCTTCCTGAGGTCGATGATGGTGTTGACCGGATCTAGTCCGGCGTTCTCAGCGAGGGTCCGGGGAATTACCTCAAGAGCCCCTGAGAATGCCTCGATGGCCATCTGCTCCCTTCCTCCAATTCCCTCGGCGTAAGAACGCAGGTCGCGGCTTATCGCGGCGACGACAGAGCCGCCTCCGGTCAGGACTACTCCATCCTCATGAGCCACAGCGACTACGCCAACAGAATCGTCGAATGCTCGGCGGACCTCATCGACCACGTGCTCGGTCCCGCCTCTGAGTAGCACCGAGACGCTCTTAGCGTCGGAGCAGCCAGTGACGAAGACCATGTCTGACTCGCCTATCTTGCGCTCCTCGACCTTCGAAGCGCTGCCTAAATCATCGGAGGACAGGTCGTCTATGTTAGTCACAATCCTGCCGCCAGTAGCCTTCGATAGGGCCTCCATATCGCTCTTCTTAGCCCGACGAATGGCGAACAATCCAGCCTTCGCCATGTAGTGCTGAGCCATGTCATCAATGCCCTTCTGGCAGATGACCACACTGGCCCCAGAGGCCTGAATCTTCTCGACGAGGGACTTGAGGTACTGCTCCTCCTCATCGAGGAACTGCGAGAGCATGCTCGGGTCGGTAATCTGAATCTTAGCGTCGACCTCGGTTTTCTTGACCTCGATGGCCGAGTTGATTAGGGCGACCTTTGCATCATTCACGCTGCGTGGCATGCCACTGTGGACACGTTCCTTGTCGAGAATGATTCCGTCAACTAGGGAACTGTCCTTAATCGATCCACCCTGCTTCTTCTGCACCTTGATGTCGTCGAGGTCGACCACTATCTCGCCATCTACATCTTGAGCCACCGAAAGGACTGCTCTGACCGAGATATCTGCGAGGAATTCCTTGACTGCGCCTGCACTCTTGCCTGTGAGTGCAGTCTTCGCCACCTCTTCCAGCATATCCTGATTGACGGCGATGGAATGAGCCTCGATGAGTTCTGAGGCCTTGTCAGAGGCGAGTCTGAAGCCCTCGCAGATTACTGTTGGATGGACATTCTGCTCGACTAGGTCCTCACTGCGCTTCAGCAACTCTCCCGCAATTACGACGGCACTTGTGGTGCCGTCGTAGCAGTGCTGCTCCTGAGTCTTTGCGATCTCTATGATCATCTTCGCCGCAGGGTGCTCTATATCCATCTCCTTGAGAATAGTAGCGCCGTCATTGGTGATGACTACGTCGCCCATGCTGTCTACCAGCATCTTATCCATGCCCTTCGGACCTAGAGTAGAGCGCACCGAGTCAGCTACTGCCTTGGCAGCAGCGATATTGTTGCTCTGCGCCGAGCGACCACTGGTACGCTCTGTGCCTTCCTTGAGGATGAAAATTGGTTGTTGACCGCTGTACATAGGAAATCACACTCCGGAATCCGGCGACCAATAGGGGGGTCATAAGGCCTCGCACGGGCGTGTGTGGACGTGCATCAAGACGCTTATTCGCTGTTCTGTTGGTCTAACCAGCGCTGGCCGTAGTGGACCCACTGTTCTTGCGACCATCCCTCGGGGAGGCCTTCCTCCGGAATCGGCGGCACCGCTGGAGGAATTTCAGGCGAAGACTCTGGCTCTGGTTCTGGCTCTGGTTCTGGCTCTGGTTCTGGCTCTGGTTCTGGCTCTGGTTCTGGCTCTGGTTCTGGCTCTGGTTCTACGGAAGGAGGTGGTGGCATCTCCGGAGGCTGTTCAAAGATCTCCTTTGCACCCCCATACATTGAATTGGCCACTTCGTCGTCTGCAGGCAGTTCTGGAGCGTTTGGGATTCCATCCTGATCGTCCCAGCCACTGCCGTCTACGGTCATCTCGTAGGTGTCTAGGGTCGAGATCTCCTCCATCGGAGCGGTCGCGCTCTTGAATATCCTGAGCGAGGCGACTAGAACCGCAACCACGACTCCCAGTCCGATGAGGAGGAACAGGATGTTGCCGGCCCACCAAGCTGTCTCCTCAACGTCGACGCCGGTTTGAATGGGGTTCAGTTTGTGCAGGACTACAGATCCGTTCATCGAGACCTTGTCCCTGTCGCCGTCGACCTCAAGCACTATTCCGAAGGTCATCTCGTTCTCGAGGAGATTCTCTAGGTTGTCATCGGTCACCGTAAGCCAGATAGTGATGGTCCTAGACTCATTGGCGAGTAGGACAAAGTCCCTATCGCCCATATCTACACGCGCATCGAAGATGTTGAAGAAGATGTCAGAATTCCTGTCGATGTCGGCCCTCAGGAGTTGGTCATCTGGGTACAGATTGACCACCGTGTACACAAGCGCGTAGTCATCTCCACTCTCCATTATCTCCAGTGGCGTGGGCGCTAGAATCTGGAAGAAGCCTTGTGTGCCAACGATGAAATCGGCCGTTCCACTGCCACTGACTGTGAGTCCATCACTAGCAGCCTCGACGCTGGATGCAGTTAGGGTGATGTCGCGCTCCCCCGAGGCTGAATCGTCGAACGAATAGCGCACGGTGAGGTTTAGTGATGAACCCGCTGGGATATATGGAGTCCGCCCATTAGTCAACCCGGTCGCCTGAACCCAGACGTCGGGGTGACTGGTATCAAAATCAAGGGTGAAAGCGTCGTTGACGTTGCCGTTGTTCCAGATTTCCCAGTTAACAGTCCTAGCAGCATCCCCTCCTCTGAACACCTCCTCTGTCATGTCGAGATCCTCGACTGCAACCAGATTGGTCACAGGGACTGTGAGCAAGATCCTTACACTCGATTGATAGCCTGAGTCATCCTGACTGGCTGCGATTATCCAGATTTCGTAGGTCTCATTGGCAATCCCATAAGGCATCGGCAACAGCAGTAAAACGGTGCTGTCTCCTCCGAAGGGATCTATCCCGAGGCTCTGCTCCGCATTTAGGGAGACGCCGAGTTTCCAGTCTGACAGCAGAGATAGATCGAATGCCTCCTCCGAGTTTCCATTGTTAACCATCCTGACCTCGATTAGCCTCAGGAAGCCGTCGGCAGAGGCCATCATCTCTGTGGTCTCCGGCTCGAGCACTAGGTCATGGAATACCGGGACCTCGATGTATATCGTCCAGTCGGCCACGAAATTAGCAGGAGGTCTGCCGCTTGCGAGCAGAGTTATCGCATAGGTGCCTGGAGATACCTCATCAGGTACGATGACAGTTGCTGTGAGTTCAAACTCATCGGTGATGTTCATCGCGAGGCTGGTCACCACAGAGCCGTTGGCATCGTGCCAAACTAAGTTCTCATCACCCCAACGGCTATCGCCGAAGGTAGCACCTAGGTTCCAGGTCGCTATCTGATTCCCAGTGTTCTTCATCACCATCGCCACATCCCCGGTAGTTCCTGGATACAATACCGCTGCTGGGTTTGCAAGGGCCTTCTGATCTAGGGATATTGAGTACGCAGCAATGACCGATACAGGCAACTCAATGTACACCTTGGAGAGATTGGTAGTCCCATCGTTAATCCAGACAAACCAGTCTAACTCCTCGACACTGGCGCCCTCTGGAATACTGAGATTGATCCACGTGTTCATGGTATCGAGGGCGCTGATGACCTCAGAGACAACGTAGTTGTCGTGATCGAACCTGTTGTTGGAGTCAATCCTCAGAGGGTAGCCATTCATCCAAGTCTGGTTGGAGACTTCGGTGTACAGGCGGAGAGTGATGTCAACGTACCCATTGTTCTTGATTTTGCAGAATAGAGAAGGTGGTCTAGAATCGTCAGGCACCACCATGTAGGCGTTGGGCAACGGGTCGTCACAATCGACGTCGAGGGTGTACTCTGCGACCTTCTCGAATCCGAACAACAGGAAAGAGTCCAGATGGATGCCCTGATTCGCGAGGGAGCTGTCTGAATCGAAGCGGAAGGCGAGAGAATAGTCGGCATTGGGGTGTACGTCGGTCATGTTCCAGACCAATCGGGACCAATCGCCGTGGTTTTTTGAGAGGTTTTGTTCAGAGTAGTTGTAGTACTCCAGAGATCCTCCAGCATCAGCCTCCATCCTGATAGTGTCGCCGGGAGCCATCTCTCCCCATGCCGCGGTCACCAAGTGCATCGATATGAAGTCGAACGATCTTACTCTGATCTTACAGAAATTGTTGCCATACAGTGCCGAGACAGATGAGTCTAGAGTCCCATACTTGAGCCCGTGTCCAGGATCGTCACAGTTGTCGAACGGAGTGAACCAGCCCCACCATAGCCTGTCATGTCTGTTGCTGGCGTAATCTGAACCCGGGCTCGACACCCTCCAGTGCATCTCGCCCTCGTCGCTGGAGGCGTTCTCCATCCTCCAGTGTCCGTAGTAGTCAGGGTCCGATGAGAGAGTTCCGTCCGAATCATACCCGGCTCCGACCCATGTCGGCTCGTTGGCGCTGAGTTGGTTGGTGCAGTCGACGACCTGATCGCCGTCCACATCCCCGCAGAATCCATTGTCCATAGGGTCCTTCCAGACCGCCACTGGTACTTCTCTATCGAACTCGTTGTTGTCCTCGTTGTCATCGGCGAGTCCGCCGTCGATGGTGCCACGCAGTATGATTCCGCCGTAGAGGTTGCCCTCTTCATCAATAGCACTGTGAGCAGCGCTCGGGGTCCAGTAGAATGTCTCGGTGACAGACTGCAGACCGGACAGTGTCATGTTGACATAGTGTTCCTCCATCAGAAATCCGACGGGATGCCAGACCTGCATCCAACCCTCCGCGTAGGCAGGCTGGCTTGATGTGCCAGCCTGGGTGAATGTAATACTCACCAAGACGTATTCGCCCCGGAGGACGTATTCTAGCGTAGAGTTGTCCGGCTGGTCCCACTGCAGGGCCGAGGTCAAAGCGTCACCGAGCTCGATTGAAGTGACTTCGAAGTCAATCAGTGCCTTCGGAGTGGCTGAACGTTCCTCGGTAGTTGGGAGCATCATCGAGTTTGTAGCCAAAGGGGCCATGCTCATGATGAGGAGTAAAGACACCAGAAAGAGTGAGGACAGGCTACGCATGTGACGAATCTTCGGTCCTACATACGTGTATGAAGGTTCGCTAGCAACGTTCGCCGCCCGTAGGGCGCTACGCAGAGGATTGGTGGCTCTCAGATGCCTCTCTAACCGCCCGTAGGCGGCTCGGTCCCGATGAAGGGCTTATGGTGGCTCGATGAGGCGTGTAGGATGTGACAGCGGAGGATTTGTACCAGAGGTTCGTCCTCTACCTAGTAGTTGTGTTGCAAGTCACTCTGGTTCCTATTGTAGGGTTCTCCCTGACCTACCTGCTTGAGGTAGATCAGGACAACTTCTCAATCGCCGTTCGCACCGAACTAATCTACTGGATCGTCGTCGCAGGACTGTTGTACGGGCTCTTGTCACTCCTCCTAGCTCTGTTCTTCGGGGGTTACAGACCAACTTCAGTCGCTGACAAAGGAGGCTGGATGCCAATCCTAGGCCTCAGCAGAAGAGCTGGGGATCCCGAACTCATAGATCGGGCGAGGCTAGCCCTGCAGGCGAGCCCCTACGGCAGGATGTCGAGGCTCGTCCACGCGAAGACAAACGAAGAGGGGCAGGACCTGATAGCGGTTCACGGAGGACTGCAGCTGCTGGCCGTCCCGATGCAGGTTCTGCTGATCGCCGTTCCCTTGCTCATCATGGAAGGCGTGCCCGAAGAGATAATCAAGCCAGATCAGGCATTCGAATTGGGCATAGCAGGATATCTGATAGCGCTGTGGATGGCAGTGAGGATTCAGCCGGTTGTGTCTAGTGGACTCGTGTCTTACGCAGCAATGTTCAGGAGCGTGTTGTGGAAAATTTCGCGGTTCTCATGGGTACTCCCGGTTCTGCTCTTCTGGATTATCGCTAGGGCGTTTCTAGCCGCCTCCCTGAACTGGTTGGACGTCGATGTAACACAGTGGAACGAGGTCCAATTGGAAACTATTCTTCTGCATGCAGTAGTTCCCGATGCGGTAGTTCCTGAGACTGCAGTCATTGACTTCCTAGTGGCGATTTCAGTGCTACCGATGGCGACCTTCACTACCCTGTCTGTACTGGGAGGAACTCACGACATGCCAAATTGGATGAAAGGGCAGGGGAGTGGACTCGAGAATCTACAGATGGACCTACTGGAGGCTCCCGATGAGGAGGAAGAAACTGAGGTTTCCCCGGTATATGATGCCCCAGTGCCGGAGGAATCTGAGGTGGAAGAGGTAGAGAGAGAAGAGGGAGAGAGCAGGATGATTGACCTGCCATTCAGACTGTTCGATGACTGATTACTGCAAGGGGAAAGTTCGGTCTGCAACTTGGTTCAACAACACCCACCCCGAGCCCATGCACAGTCCGAATCCGATTGACGTGGGCCCGAGCAGAGATAAGGAAACGAGAGAGCCGATCAGGATAACAGGTGGGTATAATCTAGGCTCTATCCTAGAACTCTCGCTCCCGATGAATAGCGATGTGAGGAAGAGTGCAAAGGATGCGATGGGCTCCATGGAGGGTCAATCCCCCCTCAGCTCAGCCAACACTGCTTCGACCCTATCCATGCCCTTGTCGATGTCTTCTCGGCCGATAGTGTAGGCGAAGCGGAGGTGACCCTCCCCTAGCTCACCGAAGGCTGTGCCCGGCGAGCACAGCACTCCACCCTCAAGCAGTGCCATGGCAATCTCCTCACTGTTCATCCCTGGGATATCGACTTTAGGGAATACGTAGAACGCTCCGGTGGGAACGTGGCAGGAGACGCCATGCATCGCATTGAGTCGTTCGCATATCAAGTCGCGCCTAGCCTTGAACTCTAAGCACATTTCCTCTGGGTAATCTGGGGCATTCACGAGGGCCTCGAGGACAGCATGCTGCATTGCATCGTTACTGCACGCGGTCACATAGTACTGCATCTTGGTCAGTTGCGACATTGCTTGGGCGTCGGGAGACAACAGATATCCAATTCTCCATCCAGTCATAGCGAAGGTCTTGGAGAACGACTGTACCATAATCACCTTGTCATAACCCGCCCCAAGGAATGAAACGTGAGGTCCGTCGTAAACGATACGATCGTAGACTTCGTCACTGATTATCCAGAGGTCATTCTCTATGGCGAAGGTGACCAGTTCATCCCTCTGTGACTCGTCGATGTTACCTCCTGTTGGGTTGCTCGGGAAGTTGTATAGGATGGCTACGGTGTTCCCATCGACTCTGCTCTGCAGGTCCTCGATGGTCGGCACGAAACCGTTCTCGAAGGTGCAAGGGTACAGATTGGGCTCGCCACCGCAGATTACTACATCCTGAGGGTACAGCGGGAAGTACGGCTCTGGCAAGAGTACATTATCCCCGGGCTGGACCAGAGCTAGGAAGATGTCGAGGAGACCATTGGTTCCACTCATGGTAATACAGACATTGGATTCATCCAGACTGGGGGCGAGGTGATGCCACATCTCGGCTATCTTCCTCCTCAGATCCGGTAGTCCGGCAGTGGTGGTGTACTTGTTCTTGCCATCTTTCATCGCCTTGGTGAACGCCTCGATGGCAATCGGAGGAGGCTGGAAGTCAGGCTCACCCAAGCCGAACTGAACAGCATCGTCCCCTGCCATGTCAAACATCCTCCGAACCCCTGTCGGATGGATGCTGTTAACACGCTCGGAGAACCTCACCATGGCCCGCGGACGAGAGTTATAGGCTTTGAACAAGGCGCTTCGAATCCTATGGTTTCGCTATTCAGGGCCCTATTCAAGGATTAATTCAGCTTCGATTACTTCATCGACGGCTGAATCCTCCTCCTTCCTCAATCTTGAGATTAAGCTGTCAATCTCGCCATCCGAGCGAAGTCGGACCAGAGACAACGAGGCTATCCATATCACGAATACGACGAGGATGCTGGCAATGACGAGAGGAGGGACTGAGAAGTCAGTGACGCTACCGGCAGAGCCGTGCACAGTCACTAGGACGGGGAGTGAAGAGGAGTCTTCCGAAATCGCTCTGACCTCAATCTGATGGGCGCCCTCGCTGAGTTTGACAGGATTAAGAATCACATGCCACATGAAAGGTTTCAGAGCGCCAATTTCCTCAATCTCAGAAGAGTATGTTGCCTCCTGCCAGCCCCCTCCATCGATTCTGAACTCGACTCTATCGATACTGCTCAGTTGACCCCAAGAGTGTCCGGTGACATTGATTGTTCCATTCGAGTCGATAAGGTTCAGCAGGTGGTTCTGGAGGCTGGCGTCCACTGCTTCTGTCTGCTCGGTTTCATCGAGATGGAGGGCGAGGGCAACAGCTGCATGTGCGTCGACCATCCCCCATCCGAAATCGCGGTTCCAGTAGGGGTCGACATCGGGGGCACTGGGCTCACCCCTGCGCTCCGCGGTCTGCTTGAGCACTTCCTTAATCTGCAGCGGGGTGAGATTGTCATTGGCCTCGATGACTAAAGCGATGACTCCAGAAACCGCAGGGGTGGCGTAGGAGGTCCCACTGCCGCGACCGGTGTAGGTGTTATCGGAAGCGTCTCCGCCGAGGAAGTTGCTGCAGCCTCCGCTAGTGACGCAGCCTTCCGCCTGCACTATGTTGGTACCTGGTGCAGCAACTTCAGGCAATAGCTCATTGAGAGGATTGCCGTCTCCGTTGTCCTTGCGAGGTCCACGCGAGGAATAGGAGGCAATGCTGTCATCAGACCTGTCAACGGTATTGAGGTCGTCTGTAGCGGCAACTGTGATTGAGAGAGAAGAGGCACTCATTCCAGATAGGCCGTCATTGTCGGGTCCGTCGTTTCCAGCTGCGTTGGAGACTGTGACTCCGGCCAGCATCGCATCGTCGAGTATCCTGCTGTGCATGTCCGAGCCATCGGAGCCGCCATCCTCGTGACTGGTTATCCCCCAAGACAGAGATATGATGTCGATGCCGTGGTTCGCCTCATCCACTCCGGGCCATGCATCGTCCTTGTGATCTATTATCCACTGTAGGCCATTCATTGCCGACTCATAGAACTCTTGCTCAAGCAAGTAGTTCTCGAATGGGCCTGCCCCAACATCAGTCCCAATTCGGACGTCGACTAGGGAAGCATTTGGAGCTGACCCATAGAACTCTGACTGACTACCATCCTGCTCCAAACCTGTTGCACTGGCCATCCCCATACATGCTGTACCGTGCTGGTTGCCGTCATCGGGGTCGAATGACCCATCATCCTCTCTGCCTCCCGAAAGAATGCATTGAGGGTCCGAATGTACAAAGCAAACTGCATCGTACCCAGCAACGAACTTTTCCGAAAGACCGGGGTGCTCATTGTCGACACCGGTGTCAGTCAGTGCAATGTTAACTCCATGGCCACTAACTCCGAGGTTCCATGCTCCCACTGGATACTCTGTGGAGTTCCGTGCCTTGACCGCAGGAGTCTGGACGTCGCCGTAGAAAACTAGCGAGCCGTAGCGCTCGACCATCACCACGCCTTCGAGCTGGGATAGCGCATACACCTCGGAGGCATCGACGTCGCCGATTAGAAGAGCATCAACTGACATGAGCTCTAGGTGGATATCATGGCCCGCCAGAGCTAGATCAAAGCGGTTTGAATCGGTAATCCTCCCGTCGTATGAAAGGCCTACGTTGACGGGGCCAGAAGCTGTCTGCAACGAGTCGTGGATACTGTTCCTGTCGGAGTCTAGGGATGTCCAGGTCCACCATGGCCCTGGGTTCGCCCAACTGACAGCAGCCTGGACGGGTGTCGTGGTCTGCTGATTCTGCCCTATCAGTTGCAGCTCCTCACCGTTTATTTCGGACAGGTGAGGAGGGGCTATGCTCCCGGCTAGGGGGACCAGTAGGAAAGCGCATAGGACGGCGCTGAGTGCCTTGGTGTCCATCGGGTCACGCGAAATATGCGAAGTCCTTCAACCCAACCTATGCCCGAGTTGCTCGGAACGCTGTACGCCTATGCCAATATGGTGGGGGCACTGGGATTTGAACCCAGATCAGCGGGTGTCTTCCGCCTAGCGTGCACCCGGAATGCGCACGCTCTCGGGTTGCGACAGGTCGGTGCTCCAGTTGGTCATCAAAGCCATCAGAAAAACCACTTGTCGTCATTCCCGTGCAACTGGAGCCCGCGGTACTACCAGGTTATACTATACCCCCTAAGGAGTGCATCGCCCTAGGGCCTCGCTCTTATGATGCTCTCGGTAAACCGAAATTAATGATGAAAACTATCGGACAGTAATCTTTCTAGATTTGATGCCTTTTCGAATAATGTGAATAGAACCGCTATTATCATCTTAGGATTGTCCCTGATAGCATTGGTCGGAGCAGTTCTATCTTTTGGCTGGGGGGCCAGTCAGTCCATTTCTGGTTTGGATGTTGAAGAAAATGCGAAATTTCAGGGAGAACGGGGCATTATAGAAATTGATGCGGTTTCATCGTATTCGGTTTACGTAAATTCTGATTTCTCATGCTCTGACACAACTGTCAGCATCCATGATGAAGAATGGGAATATTTCTTTGAAGATTGTGACCCAATTATGAACCAACCAGGATGGAATATGGTTGGATATTTCTACCCTGGTGTTGATGGTCAATTAACTGTGGAAGCAAATCATGAAATTGCCATTGTTGATGATAGGGTGTACTTGAAAGAATGGGGGGCATCAATACTCATATCTGTTGGACTGTGCTGTTTCGGTATTGTCGGCGTAATTATAGGAATATTAGTGATGGTGATGAATAAACCTGATGAAATTAAGCATGAAATAGAAATTCCCCCAATCGTGGAACAGTCTACAGAAGATACTCCCTGGTGGAGTGACGAATCACATTGATCCCATAACCGGGCCTAAAAGAAGAGCGAATGCTACCCAGGCCCCTAGAATTGCTGATGCCAGCCCCCACGCGCGCGGGCGTATACCCGCACTTAGCCAGCCGAACACCCGTGAGAGTTTTCCAGGTGCCAAAGCGATGAGGCGTGCCAGATTGACAATTACTCCGGAAGCGACGAGGAATCCAATCATAGCTAGGATAGATAGTGGAATTCCTAACAAGTCC
>Ga0315326_10000909_pt1 | contig 14969 bp, 8 predicted proteins | sample M180m32315metaG_FD_203457 | JGI IMG/M metagenome (GOLD analysis project Ga0315326, IMG submission 203457) | Ammonia-oxidizing marine archaeal communities from Monterey Bay, California, United States - M1 80m 32315 | ecosystem: Environmental > Aquatic > Marine > Coastal | place: USA: California... | reverse complement strand
CGCGGTGGTCTGTTAGATTTCGTTTTAGACGCTCGTTTTCAACCCACTCGTACAGCAATACGCTCGCTAGAAGGAATAATTCAACACCCCAAACTGGGTAAACCCACGATGAAACATCTGTATGGGTCGGGTCAACTCTTAGTTGGTCTAATCCCATTAGTGAAGTGAGCATTCGCGAGGCTAACAAGAGAATTAGAACTCCTTCAAGTGCAGAAGGGATTCGTAATCCGAGGTCCTTTCGACCTAATAGTGAGAGGCCTGCTAGAAGAATTAACGCTCCAGTGAGAACGGCAAGACCTGTTTGGTCCTCTAATTTACTTGAGACATCTCCCACTCTAGATGCAACATGGATGAGAGTTAGACCAGCCATTGTTACAGCGACGGGTGATTCTATTCCCATCATATCCGGTAAATGGAGGCCGACTTCGTTCGCTCGCCAGCGCGCTATTCCAATGAATAAAATCGAGATGAATGAAGAAAGAGCGATTGCCATCACTCCAGATCTTGTAGACCACGCTAGGAATATTCCCACTAATATGGTGACAGAAATGAATGACAATACGATTGTTGGTTTATGATGAATATCACCAGTAACAACACTGAGTTCGCTTAACTGTCCGGTTCTCTTTGCTTTCTTCTTCATCTTTTGAGTGCGCTCAATCAAATCAGCATCAAACATCGTGATTCGGGCGCCATCGCCCTCATTACCCGATAGAGCCTGAGTCGATTCCACATATTCTTTGATCGCTCTTTTCCCTTCGGCTTGAGCGATTCTTTCTTCACGAATAGTAACCTGCTTCATGCGTGATCTTATCTCTCCTTGGGCCGCTAACCAAGCACCAGTTACTACAAATCCAATTATGACTGCATATAGGGTAACTGTATCGTCATGGGCTGATGCAGCTAGTCCAAGTGCAATCAATGTCGCAATAGTGGCCATCGCCGGAGGTAGCAACTTATCGAAAGATGAGGCACGGGGAAGATATAGGAATCCTATTGTTCCTAGAACGGCAAGAGTTGAAAGGCGTAACTCGTCGGTCCCAAGTGGAAATAAATCGTGATTATCAAGTGCATAATTGATATGTTTGTCTAAGGAGATGATGATGGCCATCACCGCCATTAGAGAAAGGGTGATTGTTACCAATTTCCCAGGCATCAAAGCCTCAGCAGAAATCCCTTCTCCGGCTTCATAACGTTGTGCGTTCTCTTCGGACCATCTTACAATAATAAGCGAACATAGGCCAAGTATGGCTATCCAAACAGACGCGAATCCAAATTTCCATTGAAGGATAATCGCCGCGATTCCCCATGACAAAAGAATGAGTCGTGGAGTTCCTTGGTGTCTATCCATTCTCATTATAACTGAGTGGGATACGAGTATTAATCCCATCAAAATGATGAGTCCTGTTGCCTCGATTGCACCTTGGCGAGTAATGAATAATATTGTTACAAGGGCTATCAGGAAACTAATATTCCAAAGGCGCATCATTCCAGAGTCTCTTAGTCGAGCACTCAATTCTGACATTCCAATTAATCGAGAAGCTAAATTGACTCCAGTGTCACCTAATTTCAGATTGATTGGGATTGCAAAGGCTACCAAACCTGCCATGTAGAATCCGACTTCCATTTGTGGTAGAACTACTGGAATTACATCCATGCTAACCAACCTGTCTTCAAAATCACTGGCGAAAATTATCAGCCATATCCACGGAGCCAATACTGCTGTTCCTGCTAATGATGGTGAGTTCCTTTGCAATGATAACCCGGCCATGCCACCCCATACTACCATCTGGCCGAGTAATAGGCCCCTTGCCCCATCGGTATTGGACTCCCCCGCTGGTATGAGAATTGTTAGTAAGATAACTACTACAATCCCTCCCATCCACAAAACGTGGTCCGAAACGGCTGATTCATTGCTAAGTAAAGTAAAGACGGTCAGAATTGCAGAAAGTGCTGCGAAGATGGACCATGGTTCATCTATTGGTAGAGGGATTATTCCCTGCGCCATAAGCACCAATCCTACCAAAAGGAATGGCGCAGGCCACAATGTGTAACGCTGTAATACGTTCCAATCTACACCTCTAACTACGAGATAAGACGGAGCGAATGCATAGATCAACAATATTAGTTGGGCCAATGCGTATCCAGTTTCGTGTCGATGCGCTGCAATTGCTAGTAAAGCGCCTATCATTCCCAAGCCAACCGATACCGACCAAAGCCCTGGTTTACCGAGTTTGAGTGCTTTGAATGCTGAAGAAAACCAGTTCTCTTCCTTGGCGAAAACCGCTGCTACAAGAGCATTGATTCCTGTCACTCCAAACATCAACAAGAATAGAAGTAGTGGATCTTCAAATGGCACGAGATGTAGGCCGAAAACCGACCAATCATTTGAGATGGAATGGATTCCTATCCAAAGATAGGATACCGCAATTCCAAGTGAAGCAAGGTTTCCTGATTTACGCAGGAAAGCTAAGCCATGGAACATCAGAGTTCCCACTCCAATCATGAGTGCGATGCCAATCTGTCCATACAATGCCCCGGCTGCACTACCTGTGACGAGCAAGACAAGTGTTGCTTGAGCGGCAATTGCGTCCTCATCGTGTCGTTGAGCAATTAGAATATTTACGCCGACTAGTGTTAACAAAATAATTCCAAGTAATGTTGAATCGATCCAGCCCCATCCTTCCATTGAAATTGCAAGACCATAGAGAAGTTTCATCGAGATGATGACCCAAGTAACTCCAAGCAAATGCATTCGCTTATCCTTTATCCAAATCTCACCGAGGAATAGGCCAAAGCCGGCCATTGCAATCAATCCAATTGCACTCAATGTGTGTCCTAGTGTAGTTCCAACAATAGCGCCAATCGCCGACCAGGTCACTATCATTGCAATCATTAGACCAAGGTGAATTCGTTTTTCTCCTTCGACCGCATACTCTGTGATGGTGTCCAATTCAGGTTCAGCGTCAACTGTACCATCGCGATTTATTTCTGAAGGTGCGTCGCCGCGAGTAAATATTTCTGCCACTTCGCCAATAGCGACATCTTCTTCTTTTTCTTCCTCTGGGATTACTTCTTCAGCCTCGGTTTCTGGAGGGGAGTTGGTAATCATGAAATCTCCAAGATCGACTCCTGCCGCGCGTTGAAACTCGCGCTTGGCGAGGATTTCATCCTCAGACTCTTTCTCGGGCACGAACCTGCACTCCGACTCTCGCCCTTTGAATATCACCCACTTGGATACATTCGATAGTGGAATCTGCCTTCGAATAATGGTCTTTCGAACCGCAAGGGACAAAGAGGGGCCGCGGATGGCCGGAACATGGCGAAAACCATCGGGGTCCCCTCTGGGGACCTTCGTAGCAATGGTATCGTAACCGATGCCACTACGCATTGGAATCTCGACACCATGAAACTCATCGACCTTGCGGTAGCGAGAGGAGAAGGTTTTCTCTCGGCTCACGGCGCTCTAGTTACTGAAACTGGTGAAAGAACAGGGCGTTCACCAAATGACAAATTCATCGTTGATGAAGAGTCAACAAACCAAGATGTCAATTGGGGTGATGTCAACATTTCAACAGATTTGGCGACATTTGAACGAATGAAAGCTCAAGTCATTAATTACCTCTCGGAACGAGATTCATTATTTGTTCAAGACCTCTATTGTGGTGCTGAAGAAAGTGAAGCGCTTCCGATTCGTGTAATCAATCAAAACGCATGGCACAATGCTTTCGCACGCAACATGTTTGTGCGCCCTAGTGCTGAGCAACTCGTAGAACATCAGCCGCAATTTACAGTTTATCATGCCCCTCATTTTGAGGCTGCTGATAAGACACTGAACTCACAGTGCTTCGTTATCGTAAACTATGCTGCTGGCGAGGTTATTATTGGCGGCACCCGCTATGCTGGTGAAATCAAAAAATCCATCTTTAGTGTAATGAATCTCATTCTCCCTAAGAAGGGGATTTTACCTATGCATTGCTCTGCAAATACCACCGGTGAAAATACTGCTATTTTCTTTGGCCTATCCGGTACAGGAAAAACCACTCTTTCAGCTGACCCAAATCGCGCACTTATCGGCGATGATGAGCATGGGTGGGGATCTAATGGTATCTTCAACTTTGAAGGTGGTTGCTATGCAAAATTAATCAATCTCTCTGAAGAAGATGAACCGGAGATTTTCGGGACTACAAAACGGAAGGGGACCGTGCTGGAAAATATCGTAGTTGACGACGATGGTGTTCCTGATTTCTTCGACACTAGTAAAACTCAGAATACCCGTGGTTCTTATCCCATCGAATTCATCGATAATCGTACCGCTGACAGCAAGGGCGGGCATCCACAGAATGTGATTTTCCTCACTTGTGATGCGTTTGGAGTTCTACCTCCAATCAGTCGTTTGACTCCTTCACAGGCCGCATATCATTTCATTTCTGGATACACTGCTAAAGTCGCTGGAACTGAGATCGGTGTGACCGAGCCTCAAGCTACCTTTTCCGCTTGTTTCGGAGAGCCTTTCATGCCGATGCACCCTGGTGTATATGCGGATTTACTTTCGAGTAAGATGGCAGAATATGGTGCTACGGCTTGGCTGATAAATACCGGCTGGTCTGGTGGAGCGTATGGTGTAGGGTCAAGGATGAAAATTCGTTATACCAGGGCGATGTTGAACGCCGCTCTCGACGGAGATTTAGATGGTGTTGAATACGTTGTTGACGAACGCTTTGGTTTTGAAATTCCAACCTCCTGCCCCGGTGTTCCCGATGAAATACTAATTCCGCGCGGAACATGGGAAGATGGTGAAGCATTCGATGCAACCGCTGATAAATTGGCTGCAATGTTCAATGCTAACTTTGAGCGATATGCCGCAGGTGTTAGCGACGAAGTAAATGCTGCCGCCCCACAAATGTGAGTTGGATAGTCTGTTCAATACCGTACAAAGTACGGTGCGTGAACAGAATACCGTACATTCATAGCCCACCCATGAGGACGGTATAGGGTTGAGGACCATGCGTACATCCCCATATCTCCTTGCAGCCCTAATGATTTTGACCGCCATAGCCCCATTTGCTTCTGCAGGAATAAATGATGTTGAAATGGAGGAAAAGGAGCCTGCTAATCAAGTATCTGAATTTGATTTTCCAATAAGATATATCGATGATGTTCAGCCTCGAATAAGTACAAGTGGAACTAGCGGAAGAGCCGCCTGCCCTACTGTTCAGACTGATGGGGGGACTGCTGGTGATTCTGGAAATACTAGTGCCACAGCTAAAAGTTTTGGAACTAATCCAAATAACGGAAATACCGGAGGAGTAACTGGCTGTATCGATGCTAATGATCCTGAAGATATGTACAGCGTTACAACTACTGCTGGAAAAGATGTTGATGTCGAATTAGTTGTACCCTCTGGTGCGGATTTTGATTTATATCTAGTAGATTCAACAAAACAGATTTTTTATGATTACTCTGAATACAACGACCCGTTAGAAAAGGTAACAACTGCAGGAACAAATTTGTCAGGTCAAGCTACAACTTTCTACATCTGGGTTAACTTATGGACCAGTGATGGACAATACACGCTTCGTGTCTGGACTAACAACACCATACCTCGTCCTGATATGACGATTACAGCTATTTCACATCCAGCTAAAGCACAAGCTGGAGATACAATAAATGTCAACTACACTGTTGAAAACTTGGCAAATAATTCGTCTGCAAATACTGGTGCTTTTGATGTTTTCTTTATTCTTTCAACAGATACAACCTATGATGCCTTTGACACTCTGCTTGATGAAGTTTCTAAAGAACCAGACCTCGCTGCAAATTCTAGTAGAAACACATCCATGTCTATCGCCCTGCCTGCTAATCTGACAAATGATTCCTATTATTGGATTGTATGGGCAGACGGATATGGAAATATTACTGAAAGTGATTCAACAAATAACGATATGGTTTCTGTAAATCAAATGATTGTTGGAAACGATTGTACAGATTTGCTTGGTGGACAGCAGAATGATGCTGGCCTCGGTTCTGATGCTGCAAATGATGTGGCTAATGCAACAAATATGGGTAGCAATGTGACTGCAACATATACTGGTTGTATGGATGGAAGTGATGGTGATGATTTGTTCGCTTTCGATGTACCTTCAGGACACTATATTGAAGTCTCCTTAGATGCTGAAGATCAAACTACTGATTTTGAAGTTTATATTCATGACAGTAATGCAACAGAAGCCGATAGAGGGATTACGGCTTCTTATCCAGAAACTGCATCTACAAAACTAACAAATTGGGAAGGAGTTGCTGACACCTATTATGTGAATGTCTCACACTATTCTGGTGTTTCTAATTACACGCTCGATATCTGGACAAATGTTTCTATCCCTGCTCCTGATTACACCATTGACAGCGTCACTGGGGCTGCGAGTGCAATGCCTGGGGATAGTGTTGATGTCTTTGCTGAACTCAATAATAGCGGTACAGTAGACGGAAATACCAGTGTAGTTCTAACCTCTTACCTTTCTGTCAACTTTGGATTGGAATGGTATGACCATGAAATTGGAACTATTTCGGTCAACGGTATACCATTTGATACCACACAATCAGTTACAATCCCATCGACAATACCTCAGGATATTGTTCAAGGTGAGTATAATCTCTATGTCGTTGTCGATGAAGATGACTTAATTCTTGAAAGGGATGAAGATAACAATGAAGCCCGACGTAACGGCGTATTTAGTATAGGAAATGCTGAAACTGCGTGTGCCCAACAAAACGATGCTGGCCTCGGTGGAGATGCTGGAAATACCACTGGTTCCGAAACTGATCTCGGACAATATAGTGAAAACGAGTATCGCGGATGTATTGATGCTAATGACGTGTCTGACCACTATACCATCACACTCGCTCAAGGAGAAAACCTCAATCTAACTCTTGTCGACCCTCCTGCAGGAGCGGTAAATCTTGCAATACACGACTCTACAGGCGCACAGGTCGACAGTGATCCTGGTCTATTTGCTGACAGTTATGCCTCAACTTGGGATACTACTTGGAATGGGACCGCTGGAACCTACACTATTCTGGTAAATCGCTCTGCTACATTTTGGGAAGCAGGCGGGGCTGGAACCTACCGTCTCCTTGTTGGAGAGCCACAACCATGGGTTGCTCCGTTCAGTTGCATCGGGCATTCTGATGCTGGAACTGGAACTGATGCTGGAACCGACCAGCAAAATGCAATGGCTATTGGAACTAATCCTACGCTTACTGGCCAAGGATGCCTAGATAGTCAAGACCTTTCAGATTCATACCAATTTAACCTTGACACTCATCACAATGTAGAGGTTTCATTCACTCCTGATGCAGAAACTGGATTCACATCTGCACTATATGATTCAGTAGGAAACATGATGTCTGAGTGGAATGGTACTATGTGGTCTTCCCTTGGAGATTCCATGCATGAAGGAATGAATGGTGCTTACACCCTTGTAATCACAAATGCTGGTTCTGAAGGTTACTACAATCTATCGATAATGACTACTGCTCCTGCGCCTGCAGATCTCGCTGTTACCAATATCAGTTGCCCATCTGATGCTATTAGCGGAGAAGAAGTGTTCTTCTCCTTTGATGTGATGAGTATGCGTGGACCAGTAAATGGCGACTTCTCTTGGAGCATAGAATTAATCGACGATGCTGGTCAATTGGTATATGAAGTTGACAGCGGGTCCATGAATACGTTTGCGACTAACGGACAATTGGCTGGAAGCGATGGAGCAGCTCACTTCCTAGAGACAACGCTTGCAACTGGCAATTACTCATGTCGGGTTGCAGTCAATATGGGGGGAACCGTAATTCCAGAGGACAATCTAACCAATAATGACGGGGTTGGAGAATCATTCCATATCCAAAACGAGGAAGAATTGTGGGCAAACGATGTCGACCGTGATGGATACAATACTACTGATACCGGTGATGGAATCATCGATGAATGCCCTACAACATGGGGCGAGAGCTGGGGTGACCGCTATGGTTGTGCAGATCTAGATGGAGATGGTTGGTCCAACCTCAATGATTGGTCACCACTCGATGAAAGCCAGTGGGTCGACGAAGATGAGGATAATTTCGGAGATAATTCATCAGGATACATGGGCGACCAATGTCCAGGTGTTACTGGAATTGAAAATGGCGACGGTGGAAATGGTTGCCCTCCTCCATTTGTAGATGCTGATGGTGATGGAATCCAAGATGCTGACGACCTATGTGCTGATACTCCAGCATTGGCGGTAGTGGATGAAGACGGCTGTCAACCTGATACTGATGGAGATGGTGTACTCGATGTTGATGATGACTGTGCAAATTCTACTGCTGGCGTTACTGTCGATGTAGATGGCTGTGAAATCGTTGACAATACTGGTGACGGTACCGGAGACGGAACTGGCGATGGTACCGGAGACGGAACTGGCGATGGTACCGGAGACGGAACTGGTGATGGTACTGGAGATGGAACTGATGATGAAACCGGAGATGGAACAATGGGTGGTGATTTCGACCTTGTTACAATCGGTGGCATTGTTGGAGGAGTTTTACTACTCTTAATTCTGAGTCTACTATTTATTCGAAGAGGAGGAAGTAGTTCCGAACAGGATGATGCTTTCGCAAATGCCGCATTTGCAGCAGACCCTATGCTATCGGTGGCTGCAGGAGCAGATCCAACAATTACTCCTGAACAATTGGCCTATGAGCAACAATTACTCGCAGCCGGATATCCTGCTGATTATGCACGAACATATGCAGACCAGCACTTCCGGCCATGGCTAAATCAGTGAATACCACCGGAAAGGGTCATCAACACCTGCCCTCTCAGTTAGGTCATGACCAATGTCATGATGCAAACAAACGCCGGCGATATTTTGATTCGTTTACTGACAGATGAAGCCCCTGAAACAACTGCTAATTTTCTCAAATTGGTAGATTCGGGGTTCTATGATGGACTTCACTTTCACCGTGTGATTGAGCAGTTCATGATTCAGGGAGGTTGCCCTCATTCGAAGGACCCAATGAGCCGACGTGCTGGCACTGGTGGCCCTGGGTGGAAGATTCCTTGTGAGCGTACTGCCCTTGCACTAGCACACGACCGACCCGGTCTACTCTCTATGGCAAATGCAGGCCCCAATACTGGTGGTTCGCAATTTTTCCTAACAACTATTGCCACTCCTTGGCTTAACGGAAACCATGCGGTATTTGGTGAAGTAATCGAAGGTATGGACCATGTTTACGCTATCGAGAATTGTCGTAAGTTACCTGGTGACAGGCCTGCACAACCTCAAGGTATTATTCGCGTAACACGTGTTTGAGTTGTGCTTTCCTAACGGTTGGCGCGGGTTATAGGCAATCGGACCTAACTCATTTTCTAAGTGAAGAATAGAGTTCCATATCAAGCCGATTCATTCCTTCGATGTCCATACTTTCAGGGGGAAGGTGTTTCACTCCTTTACGGTAATTTATCCAGCGCCTAATTCGTAATTTTGCCAGTAAAATCAGCGCCCTCTTCTTGTCGCCAAATGTAGGGTGTGTCGTATCGCTTTCATTTGACCAACCTAGGGTGTTCAATGCATCCATTCCATCTTCAGCGATAATCACATGATCGAACGCTGCGAGATTTTTTTGTGCTATTCGTAAATATTCTTCATCCACTTTCCTTGTGGCTTCGTTAACTCGAGAAAAAATTCGCGTGTAGTATTCGGGAGTTGAATGTAGGTTTCCCTCTGCCAAATAACCAACATAATCTGTGGCCTTTGTCCACATCCAATAATGGTCATAATTGTAATTTGAAATTAATCGATTGATGGGGTTGCGCAAGCACGTAAGTAGAGTCACACGTTCATCGTCAGCAAGAATTGAGAAATCTGCCCCTCCCCATTCACAAGCTACGAAAGTAACTCCATCTGCTTCACAGCGGTTGATGAAATCAGTCAGTTCTTGCCCTTCCTTCTTCCAAAGTGGAATTACTTCTCCTCCTTCTATTGGATTGCCATTTTCATGGGTTGGCCAAAAGGTCTCACCATTGGCCATTGCCCTTCGGATAACATAGGTTCCTGCAGCCTTGTGCAGGTGCTGGAACCAGACCAATCGGTAAGCCGACATTGTTTGTGGGGTCGGGGAGGTTCGTATTCACGATTCCGCAGTCCCTAAGGGGACTGGAAGGGAAAGGGACATGGATGACCGCCTTCGCCGGTTACATCATGGGAGATGTCCGCGTTGAGGCCGATACCATGGGGGAACTCGAGGTTCCTGCCGATAGATACTACGGTTGCCAGACCGCTAGGTCACTGATAAATTTCGATATTGGAGAGGATAAAATGCCTCGCGGTGTCATCCGTGCATTTGGTATCCTTAAACAGGCTGCTGCTCGGGTGAATTGTGATTTGGGTGAACTTGATTCTGCTGTTGCAAAACTAATTATTGAAGCCGCAGAAGAAGTCATCAGCGGCGACCTTGATTCTCATTTTCCTTTGAGGATTTGGCAGACTGGTTCGGGCACTCAATCGAACATGAATTCCAATGAAGTGATTGCAAATCGTGCTATCGAGATGGCTGGAGGGGTACTTGGCTCCAAAACACCGGTACATCCTAACGACCACGTCAATCGGGCACAGTCATCTAATGACACATTTCCAACAGCAATGCACATCGCTGGAGCTGAAGCATTTACGCATGAATTATTGCCAAATCTGAAGGCTCTAAGAGATTCTTTAGCAGAAAAATCTGAGGCTTGGAGCGATATCGTAAAAATTGGAAGAACCCATCTGATGGATGCGGTTCCCCTTACCCTTGGACAAGAAGCGAGCGGTTGGGTCTCTCAACTCGATGCTAATATTCGAAGAATCGAATTTGCTCTAATCGATCTCCATGAATTAGCACTTGGAGGTACTGCAGTTGGAACTGGACTAAACACACATCCAGAATTTGCAGATAGGGTTGCCGCATCTATTGCTGAAAAAACTGGGCTACCTTTCGTTTCAGCCCCCAATAAATTCGCCCAACTTGCAGCCCATGATGCAGTAGTGGCTGCATCTGGAGCGCTAAACACATTGGCAGTTAGTTTGATGAAAATTGCCAATGATGTGCGCTGGTTAGGTTCAGGTCCTCGTTGTGGCTTAGGAGAATTGTCACTTCCTGCAAATGAACCTGGTTCGTCGATAATGCCTGGTAAAGTAAATCCAACCCAAGCTGAAGCATTGGCAATGGTATGTTGTCAAGTAATGGGCAACCATACTGCCATTACTATTGGTGGCTCTCAAGGTAATTTCGAATTGAATGTCTACAAACCTATGATGATTCACAATTTATTGCACAGTGCTCGAATCTTGAGTGATTCCATGAAAGCATTCAGGACCAAGTGTGTTGAAGGAATCGTGCCAAATGTTGATGTTATCAATAACCATCTTGAGAATTCGCTAATGCTTGTAACAGCTCTAAACAATCATATTGGATATGATAAGGCTGCAAAGATTGCAAAGAATGCTCATGAAAAAGGAATCACTCTCCGTGAATCTGCTCTAGAAATGGGGTATGTAACCGCTGAAGAATTCGAAGAGTGGGTTAGGCCCGAGTCTATGACTGGCCATGATTAAGACATTGTCAAACCTACACGCGTAACGTGTCGCGACCCTCAACAGTCATTAATGAGATTGACAGGCGCCGAATTACCTGTGAATGCAGGATGGGAGAACTGGTAGGGGGGTTTCATCCGGGTGGGATATCCGCCCCCCTGCCAGCCTCCGCTGACGGCCATCGAGTCGTCGTCACCAATTCGTCTCCTCCGAAGAGAATCTTCCTTAGATCGTTGACCTCCCGAAAGAGGCCTTCTTCCCGACAGCCTAGGTCCAGTTCAGTCCGCCCGAAGGCTTTCTTCCCTGGGGGTCGCTTTCAGTCACTCCGAAGAGTTCCCTTCCGCTTCCCGAATGCTCACTTCCATCCCCGAAGGGATTTCAGTTCACACCCTGGTGGTCCGGCGCGGTTTCCAGCTCCCGAAGGTGCTAGTCCGTCTCCTTCCCTATGGTTCGGCGCGGTTTTCAACTCCCGAAGGTGTTGATCCGTTTCCGTCCCATTCCTCGGCCCCTGGCTGTCCCACCGAAATGGGTCAGTTGCTGACTGAGGTGGTGTTTCAGCCGAAGCTTCACACCTAGCCGTTCCATGTGACGAAGTCGGTCCGAAAACCTGTCTCGCCACCCTTCCCGGCTATTTTTGCACAGTGTCGGGTCATCCTCCACCGAAGCGGAGGCCCTCCCTGTTCCGACATCTCCGTGAGGATTTGCCGGCACATCGATCGCCGAAGCTCCTGATGTCCTGTGGGTGTGGTCAGGCTTGCCGTCGAAACGGCCTCCCCTATACACCTCGCACTTCCCCTCTCGAGGATGTGCGACCAACTCTGCGCCCGGTTCGGGCTGACCGGTTGGCAAGGGTCCCGGAAAGCCCTCGGAAGGACTCTCCACCACTCCCCGGGGAGCAGCACTTTTCCCGTGGGGGGCGGGGGACCATAAACTTTACGCTAAATCTGCCCTTTTTTCCACTGGAAACGGGGGATTGCGTGTAATATTTCCAATGGGACCTATGGAAGATAATAACGAAAATAACACTCAAGAACGTAAGGATCTGAGGCGTTCAGCAAGTCGTGATTTTCTATCATCTACCTCTGATTCTTCACTGTCGATTCTACGTTCAAATAATTCCTTTTCCCAGATGATTACCTTGCCATCTTCGAAACCAAATCCGACGCGATTTTGGTTGGTATGAGCGACCCTAGGTCGCGATGTTCGCATCGATGCAATCATCTCGCCATTGGAGCTTCTAATCTCGAGAATTCCGTCTATTGTTTCAAAACGGCCCGCCCAATGTGTTGAAGAAAATCCTTCTGTATGGCAAATTACCTGGCTACCTCGGGCTGACCAGAGAGGTTCTGCTGCAGAATTTCGAGCGATTAGCGTCCCGCCTTCTATGGATGCTACAAAGCCGTAATCAGTGCAAATAATGGAGTCGATTGAATCTTCTTCCGAAGATATCAATTCTCCTTTGCTTGAAGAAATTGTACCATCAGAATGACCCAATAGTGTGCGCTCACGCCCACTAATTCCGCAAGTAACAGGGTGTTCAGTCGCAAGACTACGGTGCTTTTTTCCTTGCAATATCCCACATCGGGGTCTCCCTAATGCTAACAGCAATTCCTTCGAAGATTCGATGAACCACGGGCGTTCATCAATTCTCTCTACCTCGATAAGTTCGCCTTCGAGATTGTATTTCCAAATTGCACTCTCCATAAAATCGCCATGCTCAATATCATACACACTTGAAGTGGCAATGACTTTTCCCTTGTGCATGCAAAGCATATCAGATGAGCCTTCTAAGGCATGAGACCATTCGATACTTCCTTCTTTGATGCAAGTAATGTGGAGTCCGCTAGTGACAATGACTCTATCTTGGTTGATGAGGATACTCTCAATTCGGTCATCGCAGTCAACCTCCCAAATGAGATCTCCTTCATCGCTCCAATGTTTCAAAACCCCATTCCATCCTCCAGCGATAATTCCGCCATCTGCAAGGATATGGATGGCGCTTACTGGCTCGCCAAGTTCGCGTACCATCCAAGCCGCGCCCATGAGGTCCATGGACGCTCCTGCACTCATGGAGTGAATAGACTGTCGCCCTCAGGAGTCGAGTATAACGCTACTGCGAGGGACTGATAAAGTTAGGACGAAGGCGACCAGTCCAAACAAACAAGCACTCCAATAATGCCCTACTGTGAAGAATACTAGAACTGAACCTGTTCGAATTAGTCCTCGTGAAGAATCCTTGATGCCAAATAATGCAAAACCCGCTGCTATTAGTGACAGTCCGATGAAGGCCCAGCCAATCATGACGTACATCCCTGCTGCTGCGGGATCCATCATGGGATGCTCCATTTCATTTGGCGTGTGATCGATTAATCGCACGCAAGGATTACCCTCATATTCACATTCAAGTTCATTGAAATGGTCTTCACTTGGCACATCGAATTTCAAATTAGTATATCCTATTGCTTCGCCGAATACAGGAGGAGAAATGATGATTCTGTGATGAACTTCGTCAAGATTATCAGTTTCGTTGTGAACTCTTTGGATTTTGATAAAACCAAGACCTGGATTCACTCCTTCGATTTTGAAACTTCCATCTGCGTCACTAACAGTTGTATTCTCTACCCACATGCCATCAGCATTTCTCGATGAAACATGAATTTGTAATCCCTCTTCGCCCGAATTGATTTCACCAGTTAGTACGCCTGAACCCCTTGGTGCTGATTCACCCATGGAATATATCCACTCGTCGGGACGTATCACTCCGGATTCTGGTGAGATATAATCCATACCATTCGCTATACCAAGAGCGCAGGTGAAGAGAATGAAGATGCCAATAGCCTTCAACATTGGATGGCCATCTTCGGACTTGACCTCAAAGGCTGTGCCCGATGAAGAAAAAAGAACGGTTTCTTCCTCAGGAAGGTCGTCCACCTCCTCAAGAAGTTCTGACATTGCTAAGCCGTAGTGGCGGTCCTACTTGATTGAGACGCGTCCATTCGATTTTGAAATAAGGCGCGAAAGTTCACCTTCATCGCACCAAAGTGTGAGAGAATATTCATTGAATTCTGTAACTATTCCTAGATTGTGGATTTCACTAAAATATGATTCTGCAGCTCTTTCATTAGGCTCCCCTTGGGATACTTCAACCGTAAATTGAGGGCCGTAAAGGGAATAGAGAATATTTTCCCTTAGAATTTCCATACCCTCGCCGTCTATCGATGAAACTAGTATTGGATTTAGAAATCCCCTGTCGGCGGCGATGGCTATTGCCTCATCCATATTTCCTTGCTTGTCAGATTTGGTAAATACAAGTTGAATCTGTCTGTCATCATCCTTTGAACGCCCTAATACTTCCCGTCGGCT
>Ga0315326_10000906_pt1 | contig 14977 bp, 12 predicted proteins | sample M180m32315metaG_FD_203457 | JGI IMG/M metagenome (GOLD analysis project Ga0315326, IMG submission 203457) | Ammonia-oxidizing marine archaeal communities from Monterey Bay, California, United States - M1 80m 32315 | ecosystem: Environmental > Aquatic > Marine > Coastal | place: USA: California... | reverse complement strand
AAACTATTACACACCTAGAACCATTTATGGGAATACTATTTGGGCTTGGTGTGCTTTGGACTCTTACAGAAATAATGCACCGATCTAAGAATCATGAAGAAAAATCTGAAAAATCTGTTCTCGGGGCTTTAAAAAAAGTTGATACTGCCAGTGTATTCTTTTTTATGGGAATTTTAACTGCGGTAGCTGCACTCCAAACTGCTGGGCATTTAGTTGAAATGGCAGCTTTCCTTCAAACAAGCATTGGAGATATTTACGTTATTAATTTAGCTATTGGTCTTTTGTCGTCAATTGTTGACAATGTACCTCTTGTTGCAGGCGCTATTGGAATGTACGAAATTGCACCTTTAGGGTCAACAGGGGAAGCTGCTTTTTTTATGGTCGATGGTGCTTTCTGGAAATTTTTAGCCTACTGCGCTGGCACTGGGGGCAGCTGCCTTATCATTGGCTCTGCCGCGGGTGTTGCAATAATGGGCATATTAAAGATTGACTTTATCTGGTACTTGAAAAAGATTTCAGGACTAGCTTTTGCTGGATATATAGCCGGTGCAGCAACCTACTATGTAATGTTCGCTTTGTAATACATTGGAATAAAACTAACATTCTTCTGTTTACAATTAGAGTAAACCGTTTTGTCTTTAAACTAAGATTGATAGTAGCTTAGCCAAAAGTTGAAATTAACCTTTAATTGTATGTTACTAGATATCAACGTTGCAAGCGACACTTTAAACTCTGCACTAACTGAAGGCGCTATAGAATCATCTTACGAAGAAACCATATCGGTTTTAGAACTCATTGCCAATGGTGGAGTATTTATCATGGGTCCTCTTGGAATTTTGTCAATTCTAGCGATATATATTTTCGTAGAGCGGTTTTTAGCCATTCAAAAAGCATCTAAAGAAGACCCTAATTTCATGAATCAAATTCGTGACAATATTCATGATGGTAAAATAGATGCGGCCCAAAATTTATGTGTGAGCACTGAAGGACCATTTGCACGGATGATTAATAAGGGGATAAAACGAATCGGCAAGCCACTAGCAGATATTAGTGCCGCAATTGAAAATGATGGCCGATTAGAAGTGTATCAGTTAGAAAAGAATCTGGCCTCGCTTGCTACAATATCTGGAGCAGCTCCAATGATTGGGTTTTTAGGAACCGTAATTGGCATGATTAATACCTTCCACGGCATGTACACTGGAGGAAATGGGGTACAAATAGACCAATTGGCTGGAGGAATCATGCAAGCAATGGTAACCACTGCCGCTGGCTTAGTTATTGGAATTGTTGCCTACGTTGGTTACAATATTTTAGTGGTAAAAGTAGAGTCGGTGGTCAATAAAATGGAAGCAAGAACTATTGAATTTATGGACGTTTTACAAGAGCCATCATAATTATGGGGATTAAAAGCAGAAATAAAATAGAAGCAAGTTTCAACATGTCGTCAATGACCGACATAGTTTTTCTATTGCTCGTTTTCTTTATCATAGCCTCCACTCTTATAACACCAAATGCTTTGAACATTATCTTACCTAAAGCTTCCGATACTCCTCAACAAAATTTACCAACAACTGTTGAAATTCAAGCTGATGGTATTTATGCTTTAGATGGCAATGTTATTGCTATTAACCAATTAGAACCTTCATTGATTTCCGCATTAAGCAATAAAGAGAAACCTGGAATCGTTTTAAAGGCTGACAAAGATGTTGTTCTAGACTATATTGTTCCAGTAATGGAAATAGCTAACCGAAATAAATTTAGCTTAGTACTGGCAACCGATTCGAAAAAATAATTAATGTCATACACCACAGAGCAAAAAACGGGAGCAATTACCACAGTAGTTTTTCACGCTGTCCTTTTATTGCTGTTTCTAATATTTGGTCTTACATATGTTGTTCCAGAACCATTAACTGGTATTCCTATTAGCTTTGGAAATAGTGCAGATGGCGGTGGTGAGCTTGAGCCACAAGAAAGCTCAGCCCCAGTAGAAAGTGATCAACAGATTGAAGAAGTCGCAGAAACAACTCCTGTTGAAGCTTCTACACCTAACGAAAAAGTACTCACGCAAGAAGCTGTCGAAACGGTTCATGTGCCTACTGCTGAAGAAATTGCTGAGAAGAAAAGGAAAGAAGAACAAGCTGAAATTACTCGTAAAGAAGCTGAAGCTAAAGCAATTGCAGATGCCAGAGCAGATGTATTTAAGCAGGCCCAGGGGAATGGAGATACTCAAGGGGCTACAGACCAAGGAAGTCCTGACGGAAACACGGGCACGAACTCTGGCGCCCCTGGAAACGGAGATGATGGTACGGTACGCCATAATTTCACAAACAGAAGTCTACTTTCTACACCCAAAATCATTGACAACTCTCAAGATGAAGGTAAAGTTGTAGTAGATATCGTTGTCGACAAAAATGGAAATGTGATTAAAGCTACCCCTGGAGCTAAAGGGTCTAACACTAACAATACCAACTTATTTAACAAATCAAAGAAGGCCGCATTAAATACTAAATTCAGTCCAAATTCTAATGCCCCTGCAGAACAATACGGAACACTAACGTTCGTGTTTGTTTTAGAATAATACTAAATGAATTATCAGCAAACTTTGGACTATTTATATAGTCAGCTCCCGATGTATCAAAGGATTGGAAAAGTAGCTTACAAAGCTGATCTATCAAATACAATTGCTCTTTGCAAAGCTCTTGGAAATCCAGAAAGAAACTTCAAATCTGTTCATGTAGCAGGCACAAACGGAAAGGGTTCTACATCGCACATGATTGCCTCAATTCTTCACGAGGCTGGCTACAAAGTAGGTCTTTACACCTCCCCACACCTTGTCGATTTTAGAGAAAGAGTAAAAATTAATGGCGCCATGATTCCAAAAAAAAATGTGGTTGATTTCATTAGATCATACAAAGGGCAATTCGAAAATATTGGGCTTTCATTTTTTGAAATGACAGTTGGAATGGCTTTTGATTATTTCTCTAAAGAAAAAGTAGATATTGCTATTATCGAAACTGGTCTCGGTGGGCGACTGGATTCAACCAACGTTATTACACCTGAATTATCGATTATTACAAATATTAGTCTAGACCATACACAGTTTTTAGGCAACACTCTGCAAAAAATTGCAAAAGAAAAGGCCGGCATAATAAAACAATGTACTCCTGTTGTTATAGGTGAAACTCAAGAAGAAACTAAGGCCATTTTTATTGAAAAAGCCCATAAGCTAAGCGCTCCGATACTATTTGCAGACGAACAGCCATTGGATAGTTTAGCTTTAAACCCTATTATATCCTACCAGAAAAAAAACGAACAAACTACTCTTGTTTCTATTAATCAATTGATAAAAATAGGGTGGGTCATTAATGAGGATGCAATCAAAAGTGGGCTATCTAACGTCATTAAAAAAACAGGTCTGCAAGGCCGCTGGCAGACTTTACAAATTGACCCAGTTGTAATTTGCGATACTGGCCATAATGATGCAGGAATTAAATTAATTCTAGAAGAAATTCCGAAAATGATATACAAAAAACTTCATTTCGTACTTGGAGTCGTGAATGACAAAAATATAAGTCAAATTTTATCATTACTTCCGACAGATGCAGAGTACTATTTTTGCAAAGCGAATATACCAAGAGCATTAAACGAAATCAAACTGCATAATGCTGCTTCGCAAATTGGACTTAATGGCACTAGATTCTCCAATGTTTTTTCTGCTATATCTGCAGCAAATAAACGAGCAGATTCGGACGATTTAATTTTTATTGGAGGCAGCGCATTCGTTGTTGCAGAAGCACTTCAAAATAATAAAGAATTGTTTGGAGGTCGTGTCAATTAATATATATTTGCACTCCGAATTTAGGGCGATTAGCTCAGTTGGTTCAGAGCACCTCGTTTACACCGAGGGGGTCGGGAGTTCGAATCTCTCATCGCCCACAAAAAGCCTCATAAAAGTGTGGGGCTTTTTTTATTACTCATCATTTAATAAATGAACAATTATATTTGTGTTGAAATTTAATTTCACCTGAATTAATCTATTATACTAGAGGGCTATTAACTCAGTTGGTTTAGAGTGTTACCTTGACAGGGTAGAAGTCACTGGTTCGAATCCAGTATAGCCCACATAAAACAAAAAAAAACCTCATTAGGATATGTGGTTTTTTAATCACTAAGGTTTTTAAAAAACGATACGGGCTCAAAGCAAAAATGAGTTAAGCTTCTCGATTCAGTAGAATTCTTTTTATATTGCTCAAAATTTGAAGCTATGAATTATACCAAGCAATCACTTTACAAGCTATTAACTACTATCATCATTGTATTCGGACTATCTTTTACCAGTAATAAGGTTTCTGCCATTTCGTTTGAAAATAATCTACAACAGCTAATCGAACACGTTCTAGTCGATCGTTCTGAATACATTCAGCAAGAAGAGCATAAACACGATGATAGCGAAGAAGCGCATTCCCACGGAGAAGAATCTGGTCATAACGAACCTAGCGAAGCACATACAAAAGAGCACAGCGGTGGGCACCATGGCCCTGATACCAGCCCCCTCTTCTTTATTATTATAGCGCTTTTTATTGGCGCATTCACCCGTCATTTCTTAAAAGCGATTCCGGTACCCTTCACTGCACTTCTATTGATTATTGGTATCGTTCTAGGTGTCTTTACTCGATTTGGCTACTTCGAAACCTGGTTTGGAGCTGATGTTAGTTTTATTGCCGATTCGTTCCACTGGGCTGCTCACATCGATCCGCACATGTTGTTCTTTGTTTTTTTACCCGTCCTAATTTTTGAAGCTGCTTTTGCCATGGATTTACATACCTTCAAAAAATCCGCTGCTAACTCCGTTATTCTTGCCGTACCAGGAATTATAGTTGCTCTATTGTTAACGGGCTTGCTTGTTTACGCTCTTGACTATTATGATTTAGGTCTTGAAGGTTGGGCAAATTGGAGTTTAGCTTTCATGTTTGGGTCTGTTATTAGCGCAACTGATCCCGTGGCTGTTGTTGCTTTATTAAAAGATCTAGGAGCCAGTAAAAAACTAGGTACCCTGATTGAAGGGGAATCTTTACTGAATGACGGAACTGCCATTGTATTATTTATGGTATTCTTCTTAGGCTTATCTATCGCCCCGGCCGAACAAATTGCAACAAATGGATTTGTCGAATTCCTTAGAGTTGCGTTTGGTGGAATTGCTGTCGGTGCAATTATCGGAGTAATTGTTCTAAAATGGATTAAGAAAGTCTTTAATGATGCAATGGTTGAAATTTCTGTTGTGGTAGCTGCTGCATACATTACCTTTTATGTCGCGGAGCATTTTCTAGCCGTTTCGGGAGTGCTTGCTCTTGTTGCTTTAGGTTTAATATTGGGAGGATTAGGGAGATCAAGCATTTCTCCCCAAGTTGAACATTTCATGCATGAATTCTGGGAACTTGCTGGTTTTGTTGCTAACTGCTTAATTTTCTTAATCGTTGGATTTGTAATCGCAGAAAGAACTGAATTTACACGAAACGATTTTGCTATGTTAGGAATAATTTATGTTGGAATTCATATAGTTCGGGCGATTGTAATTGCAATGCACTATCCTTTTATGAAAAATACAGGCTATGGCCTTCCTGTCAAAGACGCTATTGTTGTTTGGTACGGTGCATTGAGAGGTGCCATTGGCTTAGCATTAGCACTTATAGTTATGGGCATCGATGCAACTATTATGTCAGACACCTTAAATAATTTAAACGAAACAGATTCATATACACCAGAACTTGCAGAAACCATTAAAAATCAATTCTTATTCCTTATTGCTGGCACTGTTACGTTAACACTATTGGTTAATGCCACAACAATTAAGTTTTTGGTCGAGTATTTAGGTTTACTTGATGTCGCGCCTGCAAAGCAGCAGATGATATATAATGCTAACCAAAATCTTAGGGAAAGTATAGAAACGCAAATGGGATCGATTCAATCTGACAGATACCTTAAAAAAGCAGACTGGGAGAAAGTATCGGACTATGTGCCAAGTGTTTCAGAGATTAGTGATGATGTTAAAAACGCAAAGCTTGAAACTATTTCAGAAACAAGAAGAAGACTCCTTGAAAAAGAAAAAAGTAGTTATTGGCGACAATTTAAGGATGGACTTCTTGGGGCAGAAGCTGTTGAAGGTTTAAGTAATGGAATTAATGACCTACTTGATGCAGGGGGAAACAGAGCACTTTCAGATAGGGATGATTTAGAAGAATCATGGGAGGCCCCTAGATGGATGCAGAAAATTGCAAAAACACCGGGTCTAAAAAGCTGGGGAGAAAGCATGCTTTTAAATAGATTATCAAAAAGTTATGATTCAGCCGTAGGGTTTATTACAGCCCAAAATGATTGCGGTGCTCTACTCGAAAGTATTGGTAAAGGAAGTGAAGTTCCAACTGAAGAAATTGCAGCTATTGAAGAAGAAATTAACGAAAATAGGATTCATGGGCAGGCGTTCGTTAGAAACCTCAGAAAGAATTACCCGGACATTTACGTTGCTATTTCAACACAGCAAGCTATTAGAAACCTGCTGAATTATGAAAAGTCATCTATTGATGGCCTTAAGAAAAAAGGTAGAATCGATGATGGAGAGGCCGATAAAATGCTTAATGACCTAAAAGAGCGATCAAAAAGACTTATCGAATCTCCACCTAAAATTGAGCATACAGAGCCTAAGAAAAAAAAGAAAAAACCCATTGAAGAACAGGGCTCCGAATAAACAAAAAGGCCGCTAATTAGCGGCCTTTTTGTTTAAATACCTTTTTCATGATCAAATCCGTTGCACCAATCTTTTCCAAAATAAATTGAAGAGAGTTTTGACCTACTTCAGAACAGAATAAATCGTCATTCAATAATCTCTTTACGTACTTTATAAATTCCGCAGAGTTAGCAACACTTTTTCCTCCACCTGCCTCTTCCAATTCTAATGCTTCTGGAAACTTAGCATGATTATTTCCATAAATAACAGGCACACCATAAGCTGCAGGTTCTAAGATATTATGAAGAGCGTTAGTAAACCCTCCGCCAACAAATGCAATATCTGCATATCGGTAAATTGACGACAACAACCCAATATTATCGATTAGCATTATATCAGCAACTTGATTCGAATAATTCGAATACCTTACAATGGACTTGTTAAACAACTGTTCTATTTTCACCAAATGCTTCTCCGAAATATCATGGGGCGCAATTACAATTCTACAATTTAACATTAACTCAGTTTGCATGATAAATTCATTCATCATTTTTTCTTCTCTTTTCCAAGAACTACCAACGACTATCAAACTATTAACGCTTTTAAATTTCTCTATTTTGAAGTCGTCTTTTTCTTTTATTGTAAACTTAAATACTCTATCGAATCTTGTATCTCCAGATAAATGAATGTTTTCGAATCCCGCGTTAAGAAGCAAATTTTTTGAATTTTCATCTTGAACAAACATCCCTTCAGTAGACTTCAAAACACGCCTGAATGATTTCGAAAATGAGCCAAATAAAAAGTGATTTTTCGTTACAATAACAGAAATAAAATACGTTTTGATATTTCTGTTTTTGAGCTCAATGAGATGATTAAACCAAAACTCATACTTCACAAATATTGCAATTTCTGGATTTATTAGATCGATAAATTCGACTGCGTTCTTCCTGGTATCTAAAGGCAAATAAACGACATCATCAACGACATTTTTCTGACTGACAATATCATATCCACTAGGCGAAAAAAAACTGACAATAATATTATTTGACAGAAATTGTTGCTGTATTTCTTCAATAACAGGGTAAGCCTGTTCAAACTCCCCCAAGGATGCGCAATGAATCCAAACACTTTTTTTGACAGATCTCTTTGTGTTTGTTCTTCTTCCGTTTATCCATTGTTTCGCCTTTTCATTTCCCGATAGAGCCAAAAGATTTATAGCCCAACCATAAATCTGAATAAAACATGAATAAACCGTTAGCATTAATAAAAATAATATTCCCTGGGTATTTTCTTATACAGCGGCACACTCCAACCAAATCGAAAGCCAGTTAGCATATCGAACCGCTGATTATTTTCTATTCCCATTAAATCAATATTGTATGACCTTCTGTTTTTTGTATATGCCTCAACTATTTCGAGCTCCACAAAAAAGTTAATCATTCGAGAATTACTCAACAAACGATAACCAATTGTTTGACTTATCGCCCAACCATTTGTCAACCTATCGTAACCATGTAAATACTCATCTCTTAGCTGCGGAACATCATCATTTACAACATCGATTTTTATCTTATGTTGCAACATGCCTACTCCGCCCATAAAATAAACCCCACTATTACTATTCGGAGACAAAACCGCAAACTGCTTTCCAAAGTGAAATTGTAAACTATAACCCCTTTCGTATAATCTTACATCACTGTATATTCCCTCATTATTTATAATATAACCTTGTTCAGTAGTTACTTCGGATAAGATATTTGTTTCCTTTAAACTATTTCCGAACAAAAAGTTACCGCTAATACCGTACACAAAACTTTGTTTGTCCTTTACTATAAATGAACCGCCAATCGCAGAATTATTACCAAACCTCTTTTTTAGATCTCCTTCTGGCAACTGAAATGTATATGCAACGCTAATTAATGGAGCAAAAATCATCGAATCTCTAACATTCGTTTGCCCCAATGAACTTAACGAAAAGAATAGAGATAGAATCAATAGAAATTTGAATTTTACCCTCATAAGATGCAAACGTAATACCCTTAAATTTATTTACAAAATTAACTATATTCGCACACTTGTTAGATTTTGAGTGAAATGAGCGATATCCAAATGGTTGACCTAAAAGGTCAGTATAGTAAAATCCAACAAGAGGTTGACACTTCGATTTTAAATGCTGTAAAATCTGGTGCTTTTATTAATGGGCCGCAGGTATCTGAATTTGCAGTAGAATTACAAAACTACCTCTCCGTTAAACATGTAATTCCATGTGCTAACGGCACTGATGCTCTTCAAATTTCATTAATGGCACTAGGACTTAACCCAGGAGATGAGGTTATAACTCCTAGCTTTACATACATTGCCACTGTTGAAGTTATGGCTCTTTTAGGTTTAGTTCCTAAATTTATTGAGGTAAACCCTGAAACGTTTAACATTGATGTAAGTCAATTAAAAACCTTAATCTCACCGAAAACAAAAGCAATAGTTCCTGTTCATTTATATGGCCAATGTGCACATATGGAGGAAATACTAAAAATCGCTACTATTTATAATTTACACGTTATTGAAGACACCGCACAGGCAATTGGTGCAGATTATACTTTCTCTAACGGAACTACAAAAAAAGCTGGAACCATTGGTACAATTGGCTGCACCTCATTTTTCCCCTCTAAAAATTTAGGATGTTATGGAGATGGTGGTGCAATTTTCACAAACGACAGCGAATTAGCTAAAAAACTAAAAATGTGCGCAAACCACGGGCAATCAATTAAATATCATCACGATATTATTGGTGTTAACTCTCGCTTAGATACTTTACAAGCTGCAGTGTTAAAAGTTAAGTTACCACATTTAGATGAATACACTAGTGCAAGAAATAAAGCAGCAGATTATTACACTAAAAGCCTAAGTAGTGTAAAAGGAATAATTACACCAAAAACTGCAACCAACAGTACGCACGCCTTTCATCAATATACGCTAAAATTAGATGGAATTGACCAAGCTGGTCTAAGAAAATATTTAACTTCAAAAGGAATTCCTACTAATATTTATTACCCAATTCCAGTTCATTTGCAGAAAGGGTATTCTTATTTAGGTTACAAAAGAGGAGATTTACCATTAACTGAGTATTTGTGTCAAAATACGATATCACTACCAATTCATACGGAAATGAATAATGATATCCAAGATACTATTTGTTGTGCAATCAAAGATTACATTAAGAACTAAAAAGACAAATTTATGAAGTTTGCAGTTGTAGGAACAGGTTATGTTGGTTTAGTAACAGGAACTTGTTTTGCCGAAACAGGTGTAGATGTTGTATGCGTTGACATTGACGAAGAAAAGGTTAATAAAATGAAAGCAGGCATTGTCCCAATTTATGAACCTCACTTAGACACTATATTCGAAAGAAACATAAAGCAAGGTCGGCTAAATTTTACCACTGAATTAAAAAGTGCTATTGTAGGAGCCAGTGTTGTTTTCTTAGCTTTACCAACACCTCCGGGAGAGGACGGAAGCGCAGACTTATCATATATTTTGGGAGTAGCAGAGAAACTTGGCCCAATGTTAACTGATTATAAAGTTATTGTTAACAAGAGTACGGTGCCTGTTGGTACCGCCCAAAAAGTAACAGCAGCAATTAAAGCAAGTACTTCTGCTGAATTTGATGTAGTTTCAAACCCAGAATTTCTTCGAGAAGGTTTTGCAGTAGATGACTTCATGAAACCCGACCGGGTTGTTATCGGAACAAGCTCTGATAGAGCAAGAAAGATTATGGAAGACATTTACAAGCCATTTGTTCGTCAAGGCAACCCAATAATTTGTATGGATGAGGCCTCCTCAGAATTAACTAAATATGCGGCAAATTCATTTCTCGCAACAAAAATCACATTTATGAACGAGATTGCTAATATTTGTGAAAAAGTAGGGGCTAATGTTGATCAGGTTCGTGCTGGAATTGGCTCCGACACACGCATCGGTAAACGATTTCTTTTCCCAGGAATTGGTTATGGCGGAAGTTGTTTTCCTAAAGATGTTCAAGCGTTAGAAAAATCCGCTTCTCAAGTGGGATATGATTTTAAGATTTTAAAATCAGTTATGGATGTTAACTCCTCTCAAAAAACTATAATTGTTCCCAAAATCAAAAATCATTTCAAAAACGATTTAAAAGGGAAAAATATAGCTATATGGGGCTTAGCGTTTAAACCCGATACAGATGATATTCGAGAAGCTCCTTCGCTTTATATTATTAACGAATTACTTAAAGAAGGTGCGCATATCAAAGCTTACGACCCTGAAGCAATGAACAATGTTAAAGCACTCTTTGGAGATAAACTTAGCTACGCAACAAACCATTATGATGCTATTGAAAATGCAGACGCATTGGTTATCAATACTGAATGGTCAGTTTTTAGAACGCCTGACTTTTCACTATTGTCTGAAAAACTTAACAACAAACTTATCTTTGATGGACGAAATTTATACGACACACCATCTATGAAAAAACTTGGTTACACTTATTATAGTATTGGCCGAGAAAAAGTTAGTAGCACATGAAAAGAATACTTATAACTGGGGGCGCTGGTTTTTTGGGTTCTCACCTATGTGATTACTTTATAAAAAAAAACTACCATGTTATTGGCATGGACAATCTAATTACTGGTAAGCTAGAAAATATCGAACATCTATTCCCTTTGGAAAACTTTGAGTTTTATAACCACGATGTTTCCAAATTTGTTCATGTTGCTGGCAAGTTAGATTATATCCTTCATTTTGCTTCGCCTGCAAGCCCAATCGATTATCTAAAAATCCCTATACAAACATTAAAAGTTAGTTCTTTAGGTATCCATAATTTACTTGGATTAGCTAAAAACAAGAAAGCTAGAATTCTTATTGCCTCTACCTCAGAAGTATATGGTGATCCACTAGTTCACCCACAAACGGAAGAATATTGGGGTAATGTAAACCCAATTGGGCCAAGAGGTGTTTATGATGAGGCAAAACGTTTCCAAGAAGCCATTACAATGGCCTATCACACCTATCACAACATCGAAACTAGAATTGTGCGAATCTTTAACACATATGGCCCACGAATGAGATTAAATGATGGAAGGGTTCTTCCTGCATTTATTGGCCAAGCGTTAAGAGGAGAAGACCTCACTGTCTTTGGAGATGGTAAACAAACTCGTTCATTTTGTTTCGTTGATGATTTGGTTGATGGGATCTACAAATTGCTTCATAGTGATTATCCATTGCCTGTAAATATTGGAAATCCAGATGAAATAACAATTGGAGAATTTGCTGAAGAAATAATAAAACTTACAAGAACATCCCAAAAAGTGATTTACAAAGAATTACCTAAAGATGATCCCCTGCAGCGCCAGCCACAAATATCTAAAGCTCAAGAAATATTACACTGGGAGCCGAAAATAGCTCGAGAAGAAGGGCTAAAAATAACCTACGATTATTTTAGATCGCTTTCAGATGAAGAACTATATCGAAAAGATCATAATAATTTCGAGAAATATATAGTTAAATAATGGGATATTTTGCACATGAAACGGCAATTATAGATGATGGGTGCCACATCGAAAATGGAGTGAAAATTTGGCACTTCTCTCATATTATGACCAACTGTAAAATAGGTCAAAACTGTAATATTGGACAAAATTGCGTTATATCACCAAATGTCATTTTAGGAAAAAATGTTAAAATACAAAACAACGTGTCAATATATACAGGCGTCACTTGTGAAGATGATGTTTTTTTGGGACCTTCAATGGTTTTCACCAATGTAATTAATCCTAGAAGCGCCATAAATAGAAGAGGCGAATATTCTAAAACTATTGTACGTAAGGGGGTTAGTATTGGAGCGAATGCAACAATTGTATGCGGGAATAATATTGGTGAGTACGCATTTATTGGTGCGGGAGCAGTTGTAACCAAAGAAGTTCCTCCATATGCACTATTAGTAGGAAACCCAGCGAAACAAATTGGATGGATTAGCGAATATGGCCACAAATTAAATTTTAATGAAGATGGAATTGCTTATTGTCATGAAAGTAAAAAACAATATACTTTAAGTGAAAATTCCGTTAAAAAGATTAGCACATGAGTAAAGAAAAAATAAAATTTGCTGTTGTAGGATGTGGTCATATTGGTAAAAGACACGCCACAATGATCTCTAACAATTCAGAATCAGAATTGGTTGCCTTATGCGATGTGCTCCCTAGGAATAAGTTAAATTTAGGTGACCTAGGTAGCGTTGACTTATTTTCTAGCCTAGAAGATTTATTAAGCAGCAATTTAGATTTTGATGTCGTAAATATTTGCACGCCTAATGGACTTCATTCGGAGCAAGCGATATTGGCATTAGACAAAAACAAACATATAGTTGTAGAAAAACCAATTGGTTTATCTAAAGCCAAATGTGAGCAAGTGATTTATAAAGCACTTCGAAATCACAAACAAGTGTTTGCTGTCATGCAAAATCGATACTCACCCCCGTCAGTTTGGCTAAAAAAAATTGTTGAAGAAAAAATTATCGGTGATGTTTTTATTGTGCAAGTGAATTGCTATTGGAACAGGGACGCAAGGTATTACAAATCTGGAGGATGGAAAGGAACTTCAGATCTGGATGGTGGAACTCTATTTACTCAATTTTCTCATTTTATCGACATAATGTACTGGTTATGTGGTGACATAAATAACATTCAGGGTAAATTTAACGACTTTACACATAAAGATTCTACTGCCTTTGAGGATTCGGGACTTGTAACATTTGACTTTGTCGATGGCGGAATGGGGTGTTTAAATTATTCTACCGCCATTTGGGACAAAAATTTGGAAAGCAGTATTACGATAATCGGAAGTAAGGGAAGTGTAAAAGTAGGGGGACAATACATGAACGAAGTTGAATATTGTCACATTGATGGTTATGAAATGCCAGAACTTGAGCCTAGCAACCCTCCTAACGATTATGGGCAATACAAAGGTTCTGCTGCTAATCATCACTATATCATCGAGAATGTTGTCGACTCCCTAAAAGGCAGAACTACAGCAACTACAAATGCTCTAGAAGGTTTGAAAGTTGTTGAAATTATTGAAAGAATATACGCATTAAGATAAATTATTATGTACAAGAAATTGATAAATAAAGAGGCTAAATTAGCTGTTATCGGCCTAGGCTATGTAGGTTTACCTATAGCATTAGAATTCGCAAAACATATAAATGTTGTTGGCTTTGACATCAATCAGAAAAGGGTTGATTTAATGAAAAGTAACATTGATCCTAGTAACGAACTTGAGGCTAAAGATTTCGAGGGTTGTGATATAGAATTTACTGCCAATATTGACGACTTAGCGGATGTGAAGTTTTTTATTGTTGCTGTTCCTACTCCAATTGACGGAAGTAATGAACCAGATATTAGACCTCTAATTGGTGCATCAACAACTGTTGGTAAGGTCCTAAAAAAAGGAGATTATGTTGTTTATGAATCTACAGTATATCCTGGGTGTACTGAAGATGATTGTATTCCTGTCTTAGAAAAAGTATCTGGATTGAAGTGGAAGACAGATTTTAATATTGGCTATTCTCCTGAAAGAATAAACCCAGGTGACAAAGTCCATACCTTATCAAGCATTGTTAAAGTTGCGTCAGGAGATACGCCTGAGTCATTAGAAAATATTGCAAAAACATATGAACTAGTTGTAAAGGCTGGAGTTCATAGAGCTGCTAATATCAAAGTTGCCGAAGCAGCTAAAATTATTGAAAATACACAACGTGATGTAAATATCGCATTAATGAATGAACTTTCAATAATTTTTGGGAGAATGGGCATCAATACGTTTGATGTTCTTAAAGCTGCCGGTACGAAATGGAATTTCCTCAATTTCTTTCCTGGGCTAGTCGGTGGGCATTGCATTGGTGTAGATCCTTACTACCTTACTCACAAAGCCAAATCTTTGGGTTATCACGCGAAAATTATCAATTCTGGAAGGTATGTGAATGATACTATGGGTTTTTATGTTGCCAAATCTTGCGTTAAACGGATATTAGCAAAAGGAAAAAGTATTATTGACTCAAGAATATTAATAATGGGAGCTACCTTTAAAGAAGACGTTAGCGATATTCGGAACTCTAAGGTAATTGATGTAATTAAAGAATTTGAATCGTTTTCTTGCGATGTTGAAATAGTAGACGCCCATGCCGATAAAGATGAGTTTAAACATGAATACGGATACAATTTAAAAGATGGG
>Ga0315326_10000902_pt1 | contig 15002 bp, 22 predicted proteins | sample M180m32315metaG_FD_203457 | JGI IMG/M metagenome (GOLD analysis project Ga0315326, IMG submission 203457) | Ammonia-oxidizing marine archaeal communities from Monterey Bay, California, United States - M1 80m 32315 | ecosystem: Environmental > Aquatic > Marine > Coastal | place: USA: California... | reverse complement strand
CTGGCTAAAAAAGAACTGGAAAAAAATTGTCAAAAAGGCTGGAATCGGTAATCCATTATTGAATAGAGTTGTTGCAAGTATTGGTCAAGTTGTTGATGCAAAACAAGAAAAAGAAATACGCAAATTCTTTAAAACAAATCCATTACGAGGTACTGAAATGACTTTGGAACAAACTATGGAGCGAGTACGTGTTTCAACAAAATTCCTAAATTCTATAAAAAAAGAGTTTTCATAATTGATTGCACCAAAAAATTTTCTGACTATTCTAATTGCAATTATTGCAGTTAGTATGGTAATAATCATAAACTCTATTTCTGATGATGAATCAGATTTTAGTCATTTTACATTTGATGCTGTACATTTGAAAGATAAAAATTCGGTATTAATCACATTTTCTGATGAAACTGAAAAGTCATCTTTTGCTATATTGGAAATCTTAGGTATGGAAAAAACATTTCATAAAGAATTTGAAATTACTAATTCTTCCTTTTCTCATTTAGTTCCTCTTGATAAAATTCCAAAATATGGATGGAAGACGACTCCTGTCACTTTAGAAATCACATATGATGAATTTAATACAGTAAAAATGAAAACTGAGATTCATGATGAAAATCAGCCTTCTCCTAAGATTATTTTTGGGTTTGATAATTAATTAGCACCAGTTTTGTAAATTAGCATTAGTTTTATATTCAATATGGCTCATTAGATTATGCTTAATGTAGGAATTGGTCTGGTTATTCTATCTATTTCGTTAGCATTCATTTCTATTGGTTTTGAAAATGCATTTGCAGAAGAAATAAAAATCGAAAATGCACGTGGTTCTTCACAGCAAGGCTGTGAGGTAACAAATCTTTGCTTTGTTCCGTCATATGTTACTGCACATGTGGGTGACACCATAATTTTCCTTAATGGTGATGACGCAGCACATACTTCCACAAGCGGAACTCCTGCAGCTGGCCCTGATGGAGTTTGGGATAGTGGATTACAACAACCTGGAATTGATTATAAATTAACACTTGATACTCCTGGAACTTTTGATTATTTCTGTATGGTTCATCCATGGATGTCTGGACAATTACAAATATTGCCTAAAGGTGCAGATGTTACAGATAATGCTGCATCTGATTATGGACAAACAATAGATCAAACAGAATCAATAATCTATGGCGATAACACTCCAGAAGTATCTGAAAAAGATCCTGGAGTCATTAATGAAGTATTCGCAAATATAGTTACAAGTGATGGAACAAAAGGCTCTCCCCTAACAATTGAGGTTGAATTTATGGAATCCGAAGGATTTGTGATCAATCACGTTAACTATGATATCAAAATATCACAAAATGATAAAGTAATATTTGCCGAAGAAGATGCACACCGTCATCTATTCAAATATCCTGTCCACACTACTGCGCCATTGGAATATGATCCTAAAGATTATCCTGTTGATATTGATGTAACATTTCAAGGAATTGGACATTTCATTGGATCACTAAATGAATCTGCCATACTTGGAGTTCATGGCCCTGTAGGTCAAACTTCCACATTCCAAGTTGTTCCTGAATTTGGTGTTGTTGCATCACTAGTACTTGTAATATCTATTGTGGCAGTAATTACATTTTCTGCAAAAACAAAATTAATTCAAAAATTCTAAAATTCATTTTTTAGATTTTTCAAAGATTGAGCATAGAAATTAGATAAAAACACTATGAATTCTTCAAATTCATTCTTATTTGATTTTGATGCAAAATATGATTCCCATGTAATTTTCACTGATTTCAGTTTATTTTTTTCAATGGATATTGTAGCATGATATCCATCTAATGGTAATCCTGAAACTGCAATATATGAAAAATATTCTTTTGGTTTCCATCCTACTATGTGTTCTTCTACATCTGTTCCATCTTCAAATGAAATTAAACGCTTAGCCCCAATTCCACTCTTTTTTTCTCCTAAAAATTTCGTCGATTTTTGCCCTTGCACCCAATCTAATTTTATAATTTTACTGATTTTTGACCATGCTCTTTCTAAATCTGTATTAATTATTATCGATTTTTTTACTGAACCTGAATTCATATTATAATCACAAAACTTCTCAAATTTATATAATTCAACTATTGATATTCTCATTATGGTTTTTGGTTGGGGGAAAAAAAAGAAAGTAGAATATGAAGAGTCTATAGAACCCATCCATGCTGTATCTCAAATTATATCATTAGATGGTATCTCAAACGTTTTAGATGATATTGTAATTCTTAGGAAAAAAACTCTTGCTGCCGAAATAAAATCACATCGAAATAGAATTGATCCTCAAAGAGAGGTACTATTGAAAATTGCCAATGAATTGTCAGAAGATGAGCTAAATCCTGATGAACTTGACCCTCATTTTCAAATAATGGTTAATCGTGGTAAAAAGGAAGTTATATCTTCAATAAAAAAAGAATTTGCAAATCCTTTTCCTGAGATAAATTCTTCAGACGATGTGATGCGATTCAAAAAAGCATCCTCTTCTGGAATAAACAAAGTTGGTGATATGTTGGGAAAGCATTCTAGAGTAATTCATATCTTTGCAGCAAAATATGCAAAAAAACTTACCGACGATCTTCGAAGTCTTACTGAGAATTTAAAAGAAGTTGATGAATTAATTAATAATTTCTCTCAAACTGAAAATCATGTTAAAACAATCCTTGAACTTTTAGAATCTCGAAAAAAAACATTGGAAAAAATATCTAAGCAAGACGTTAGAATAGATGAATTAAGTGAATTAATTAACGAAAAGAAAAAACAAATTGAAGAATCTAAAAAAATTATTCATGACATTGAAAACTCATCAGACTACAAAAAACATCTTAATATGAAATCTGAATTGATTAATTATGATTCTGAGGAAAAACAAATTCGTCATAAAATAGATGATGAATTCACTAAAATCTCTCGACCATTGGGAAAATTTGTTCATATCTCATCTCATAATAAAGAAATTAAAGTTCTAACTGCAAAACTTGTATCTACTCCATATGATGTGTTGGATGAATGTAATCTATCTGGAATTAAAAGTATATTTGATTCTATATTGGTCGGTATTGATTCTGGTTCTGTTTCCGTCAAGGATGTCTCAAAATCAAAGGAGAGTATTAATGAGATAAGGAGCATACTTCCTTCATTAATTAATACTAAAGCAAAATTTGAAACAAAAAAACATGAATTATCTACAAATCTTGAAAATTTTGATTTAACATTCCTTCAAAATGCAGAAAATGAATTAAAACGTGAAGAAGTTAACGTCGCTGATATTTCATTAAAACTACAATCTTTTGAAGATGAAAATCTTGAATTAACAAATTCATTGCCTGCCATATTACATGAAATAGAAACGAATCTCAAAGATGTAACTTCTATATCCTATGCCATATCCTTAGATAATTCATGATATTTAAAACGAAAAAATTGGACCGCAGCCTCGTTTTTTTGAATGAAACTCGTGACGGAATCATTTCATATTGCAAGATAACTCACCCTGATGAAATGATCTTAATTCTAAAAGGTCATTCAAAAAAAGGTAAAATGTTTGTTGAAAGTCTGGTTGTTCCTCCTTTTCAAGAGACTGGTCCTACTTTTGCTGGATTTCCTGCAAACCAACTTCCATTTGATTCTGATTATATCGGTATGGTACATTCACATCCTGTAGGAACTGCTGAACCTTCATCTGAAGATTTGCATAACTTTTTTGGTTTGGTCTCTGTGATTGTAAAATCTCCTTATGAAGACGAAGATATTTTTGCATGGGATAGTTCTGGAAATACAATCCCAATATTGGATGAATAAATCCAAATACTCAACAAGCCTTATATTTGAAATTATGTCAATTTCATCATCATGATTAACTACAAGTCATATTTGATATTTCTATTTGCATCGCTTGCTGTGAGTATTGGGCTACAAATGATTCTTCCATTTCCATATGGATTGGGTGCGGCACTAGCTCTTTTCATTGCATTTCCATTACTCCTACGAAAACGAATGATGAGTAGAATGCGAGGTGGATTTGGTTCCGGATCTGGTACTTCTGGAGGGGGAGGCGGATTTGGTGGTTTGTTTGGACAAAACAGTGACAAACCTGGAATAAAATACGAGTGCCTTGTATGTCACAAAGTTTACAATGCAAGGGAATGTCCCCGTTGTGGCTCTTCGATGAAACGTGCAATGTTTTAAGGTTAGAAAATGTCTCAAACAGATTTAGCATTAGATGTAATTAGAAAAAAAATTTTTTACCATAATTCGGTAGATGTCTGGATCTCTGCATGTGAAGAAAAAAATATTGATTGGAACAATACTGAAAACTACAAAAAATTCATATCATATTTGTTAAAAAACAATCTACAACTCAAAGCATTTAATCTATGTGCACATGAAGCAGGTGCGGTAGAAGTAGAAAAAACAAAATTCACTGAATTATTGGCAGAAGAAAAAAGCATCAATCCTAACGCTGCAACTTATACGATAAAATTGAATGATAAATCAATTGATCTAATCAGAAAATTTAGCATAACTGTGTAGCTACCTCTTTAATTTTGGATTAACTATCACATCTAAGGCATTTCCGATAAATACAAATGCCAATCCTGTGATTGCAATTAAAATTCCTGGTGGCACAATCCACCACCAAAATCCTTGGGCTGCAGCTCCGTATGTGTTGGCATCATGCAATATCTGTCCCCATGTTGGAAATGATGGATCTCCTAATCCAAGAAAACTCAATCCTGCTTCCGTAGTGATGGCTGCTGGCACTGAGATTGCAATACTGGCAAATGCATATGGCAATAACTGTGGAAGAATATGTCTGAAAATTATCTTTGAATCTTTTTGACCCATAATCTTTGCGGCCTCCACATATTGTCTAGTTTTAATCTGAAGTGACATACTACGTGAAACTTTGGCAATTCCGACCCAGCTAAAAATCATAAGAAAACCTATCATCAAAAATATGCTGTTACTTATTGTGACTGCTAAAATTATTAAAAATGGTAATGCTGGCAGTGCATAGATGATATCATTAAATCGCATCATCGCTTCATCAGTTTTTTTTCCTTTATATCCTGAATAAACTCCGTAGATTAACCCAACTACAACTGAACCAACTGATACTGAAATTCCAATGAAAAGCGCAAGCGGCGTGCCCCAAAGTAATCCTATTGCCAAATCTCTGCGAAGTTCATCGGTTCCCATCAATCCAAATGCTTTTCCTCCTAGGATCATTTTTGATTCTATTACATCTACAGATTCGTCTATTCCGTATGTATTAATCATGAAAATATAATTTCCTTTTTGTACTTTATTTTCATCTAGGTGTGAAAATATCGCATCAGTTGAACTTGTCAAAAGTTCAAATTGAAAATCATTTTTGTACACGTTAAGACTTTTCTTTATCATACTATCCGTTGAAAAATATCTTTGACTATGAGTTGTATCAATTTCTGAGTATGGTAAAGACGTTGATAATAATTCTAATGTAATTCCATCCGGACGTATAACTTTTATTTGAACTAGGTGGGAATCAGAATATTTTATTTTTGTTTCAAAAATAAAATCACTTGGAAAATCATCATAGTCAAAATATACTCCAAACTGTTGTGATGTAAGAAAAATTCCATCTTTTTGTGACTCAAAAATTTTGCCAGGAATAATTTTATGCTCTGGAATCTTCTCTGAAGTTAAAAAATTCACCCAACTTGGTACTGATGTCTTTGGGTATGAAATCCATTTTTCAGGATTATTCCATTCTTGAAATGTCGATGCAGGAATTACTGAAATTGTTATTATGGATACTAAAATCAATCCTGATAAGATAAAAATTCCAGTTAAACCTAATTTACTTTTTAGAAATTCTCTTTTAATTTCATTTGTAGAAACACTACTCAACTTGATGTCCTTACTCGCGGGTCAAAGTAACCGTACAGCAAATCTGCAATAAATATACTCACTAAAAATAGCACTGTCAAAATATATGTTGAACCGATAATCACTGGTAAATCCATTACGTTTATTGCCTCGAAGTACAATCTTCCCATTCCTGGCCAATCAAACACCGCTTCGGTAATTATTGCCCCTCCTAGAGACCCTGAAAGACTTAGTGCTAGTATTGTGACAATTGGGGGTGCTGCATTTCTTAGTGCATGGCTATACACTATCTTATTTTTGCTAATTCCTATAGTTTTTTTGGCTGTTATGAAATCTTCTTGCATAATACCTACCATAAAATTTCTAACAAGATATGCCCAGGCTCCAAATCCAATCAAAACAATTGTTATCACTGGAAGTGCCATGTGATACAGTAATGCCAAAATATACTCTGGATCATCTGGTTCTATGCTTGGTGTAGCTCTAGCAGGAAAAATCTGATACACGAACGCAAATACAAATATCATTAACATGCCAACCCACCATACTGGGAAGCTACTGCTGATTACGGCAAATGTAGACGTGATTCTATCTAATTTTGAACCAATTTTATTACTTGATGCTGCGCCTAACACGATCCCAATTATTGATATAATTATTGTGGCTGTAGTAAATAACAAAATTGTTTTTGGCATTTTCTCAAAAATTATTTCGCCAACGTTTGATGAACCTGAATCACTTGTTAGAAATGTCGCATTACCAAAATCCAAAATTAAAATTTTGTACATTGTATATCCAAGTCTTTGCGGAGAATACCATGGATTATCAAGTCCTAACGTCTTTATTCTTTCATCAATTTTTTGTTGAACAAACTTCTCAAATTCATCTGGATTATTGAATCCTTGTGCTATGGTTGTATTTTCTGTAATTTCTGCTCTTACCTGATAAATTACTCCTTGTTTTAGAATTGTATCCATGTTTGAACCAACAAGTGCAATTGTTAGTAGTAATGTTATCATTAATACTCCGAACATTGTAATCCCTCTTGTGATTAGATATCGTTTCAGTCCCACACTCGAAATACAATTATTTAGTTTATAACATATTTGTGACTAGTACAATAATCATATAACTTTAAAACCTCAAATCTATCGTTTATGTCATGCAGGAATTTGCTACTCCCCCATCTTTGCGTAATGGGATATTTGATTTACTTTCATCTGTAAAAATGGCAAGTGATGCAAATGTCAAATTGTTAGATTTCACAATTGAATTATTCAATGACAACGGACTATTCAGTGATTATTATGGTTATCATAATATTGATCATGAACTAGAAGTAACTTATGTAACATTACTCTCTGGAATACATGCGTTAGGGGATGATTATCTTTCCCTCGGTGATTTGAATCATCTTTATGCGGCTGCACTGTTACATGATTTTGATCCTGAGAAGGCAATGGATAAACCTCATGAAAAAAATGTCATTCAATTTATTTCTAAAAACAAAACCATACAAAAACTTTTGACTGCCGCTAATCTTGATCAAAATTTGATATGTGCTCTTATTTCTAGAACTGTCTATCCATGGAAAGGTGATATAATCACTACGACTGACAAATTAATTGGTAATTACTTTTCAAAATCAAAAATAAAAAAAGACAAAAAACAACAAAAACATTTCAGAGAATTGGGTCATTTCTTATCGGTTGCAGATAGAATTGGGGGCTATTCTTTAGGAGATTTCCAAAAAGCAATGGAGATGGCTAAAATGAATGCTCATTCATCTAGTTGGCATCCTGCATTTATTGTAAGACGTTCTGTTGGATTTTTTGAGGACATGTTAAATTCTGAACCTGATATGTGTCAAAGGGTTCTAAATGGTCTTCCAAAAAACATGAGAAAAAACTTCCTTGATAATATAGTTGGTTTTATGAAGCTTCGTCAAGATGAACTTCAAATCTATAATCAGTTTGTTTATGATGGATTACCTCTTGTTCCATGCATAGAAAAAAATATTGTAACTGACGATGTTGCTGATGCACTTTTATCAATTTATCGTGAATTGCCCAAACCATTACAATTCACACGTGATGATTTTATTGAATCAATACAAGATCCTGATACTATACTCAATACATTACGTATAGGTAATTCTAATGGTCCAATTATTGGATTTGCAAAAGGTGGCCCATTAGAAAAATATAATTTTGATTTACAGTTTGAAGACAGAAATCGTGGAAAAAATAATACTGTATTCCTAGAACCTGTTGCAATAAAAAATGGTTATTGGGGATTTCATGGAGGTAGAGAGATTAGGCAATTATTTATGATGCAGGTTCAATCAAAAGGTTACAAATTCATGACTAGTTTTGCAATGCGTGATGTAATTGATGAAAGAAAAGAAAATGACAAGAATGTTGTATTTGTTAAGAAGTTTGACCCTGAAAGATGGGATTATTTCAGAGTAACCCTATAGATATTCCATGACTGATCTGGAAATTTTAATCAAAAATGGCGTTACAAATCTTGAAGATGGTAATTTTGAAGATGCACTAAGTTTTTTTGAACAGGCTTTACTTCTAAAACCTGATGACCCTGATGTGTGGAATCAAAAGGGTGTTGCGTTAAGAAGTCTTGGAAGATATAGCGAGGCATCAGAATGCTATAATAAATCACTTCAATTAGATCCTAGAGATCGTGCTTCTTCTTAAATCTGATTTTGCTTTTTCTTACCGTAAATTATCATAAAGACTCCAAATCCAATTACAATCAATGATAATTTTTCAGCAGTTATGTCTGATGATGTAAAGTATATCATAACAAACTCTGGACCCCAGATTATTAAATTTTGTAATGGTATTATTGCCCCGCTAATGAAAAATAAAATACCAAATGCCCCAAAAACGTTTTTGGGAAAAAAAGAAGAAGATTTTTTTATCATTACGCGCTAATATCCGCCTTTAGCAAAGTCATATTCTTTTTTGTTAAAGTCGAATTTTGTTACTAGGACTTCTCCCATGGCGTCTATAGCTGCTTGTATCACATCTGGTTGCGTTGAGAAGAATCCTTTGAATTTTCCAATTCCATATTCTTCTGCTATCAATCCAATTGGACCATCAGGTCCTTTTGTTACTACTGCCCAAACTGTTGAAAGTGGAGTTCCTATACAACTTAGTATTTGACATGTATCTGGTACATCTTGGGCTAGATGTGGATTGTTAAAATTTCCAATAACCCATGTTCTTGGAAGCTTTTTCATCATTTTCAAGTATCTATCCTTGACAAACTCATATCTTTTGTCGGTTTCAAATGATGCAAGTAACGGTGCTGTATGCTTCGATGCATAGTTTTCAATCATTATGCTTAGTGCAAAAAGATCTGAACGGTCTGCTTTGAAGTTTAGATATCCTCCGTCTTGAAAGTCCTGGAAATTCCAGTTCACAAAAATATCGTCGCCTTGTTCTGCAACCTCCCTCTTTTCTGGGAACTTTTCAAAGACTGTGTCAATCAAACTGTCGTTTGTTAAACCCATGACTTTGCTATACGTTTAGAATATTTAAGCTAGTGGAAACTACTAAAAATAGTGGTAATTATTTCTTTTTTATGATTCTAGGAATTTGTTCTAATGTGTGGGCATCTGTGATTAATTCTCCGTCAAATTTGAAATTCTTTTTCTCTGAAAATGCCAATCCTCCTATGAAAATTGGAAGTTTCTTGTATACCTCATGAATTTTTTTAACCATTCGTTGACCCGATCTTATGTTATCTTCTAGTGTTATTGATATTATTAGCGCATCTGGTTTTGTAGTTTTAATAAACTCAATTAATGATTCTGCAGGTGTAGATGGGGAAAGATTGAATGTTATGTGCCCCTTTGAAACTAAAAATGAATCTAGCACATTACATCCTAAATTATGATCTTCTCCAACGGGGGTAGTCAGAACAATTTTTCCTTTATCTTTTTTTGATTTTCTGCTTTCATCGGCAATTACTTTAACTAAGCTATGTGCAATATTGCTTGCAACATGTTCTGTCGCAATTGATAGTTTATTTTCTGACCATAAATAACCAATTTCTACCATAACTGGCGTCATGATTCTTTCATAAAATTGATCAAGTGTATTATTTGAGACAAAGGCTGTATAGATATCCATTGTATCTTTTAAATTTCCTTCTGTCAATGCAGAAAATAATTTGGTTCTTAATTGCTCAATTAATAATTCACGTTTTTGCCTATCTTTTGGGGTATTCTGAAGTAAAAATGAATTGATCTTTGTATTTTCTCTAAACTCTTCTGGAATATCCTCTCTTGTAACTGACGATGACTCTCCTAGGTATTTTATGGTTTCTTGTCTGGATGTTTTTTTCTCTTTATCCCATGTACTTTTAACTAAATACAGGTAATCTACTCCCTTTACATTCTTTTTTCGAAGATATACCATGTGCAAATATTCTAATAGTGCCTAATAAGTATATCTAGTGCTAATATTTCCAGTTTTTAGCAAAATTAGATATTTTAAATGATTTTTTCAATTTTGAATACTTAATTCATGTATGAGCTCGTTGATTTTTGAATAATCTTTATGGAATTGTTTACCTTTTTCTGTTACTTTGATCTCATTATTGTCGATAATCTCTTTTCTCTTCATTTCTTCAAGATATTTTGTTAATTTATCATATGATGTATTGCACTTGAACTGAATACGGGTAGGTGAAATACTATCATTATCCATCTCTTCTTCAAAAATTGCCGATATTATGTCAAAATAGAGTTGAATACGTGTTCTTCTCTCCTTAGCCATATTTTTTGTATTTCTTTAGTCTGTAATAAATCGAAAGATGTACTGCACAATTGATAGTTTTTTGTTTATAAAGAAAATGCAGAATTATGGTGTAGTGAATACTTCCGTACCTTTTGCTTCGGTCTGAAATATTATTGCTTTATGGGATTCTAATAATTGATTTAGGAATCTATCTCTTAGATTTTGATTTATTTGTTTAATCTCAAATGAGCAAAGGAAATTCCCATTAATTTTGGCAAAACCGTCATCCACACATTGTTCAATCTCTGCCATTCTATCAGTTTTCTCTTCTGTATTAAAATCAAAATAATGAGTAGATATTACTCTGATTTTGGACTCTTCAGGAAGGGCTTTCACTTTGTCCAATATCATTTTGGAATAATCATCAAATTCTTTTGGAATCTCTACTATGTGTAATAATTCATTATTCTCAACATTAATTCCAGATTCTTTCATTTCATCTAATATTTTCTGAGGGGTTTGAGTTGTGTAGAAACAGTGTTGTCCGTTTTCGAGTCCTTTTTTAATAAAATTACATTCTGTTTCTTTTGTTTCATCATTTCCATCATGAAATAGGACTATGTGTGTATTTTCCAATTCTTCTAAAACTTGACTTGCATTAATAACATCTGACATGACGACTTTCTCCTTTTACATCTAATAAACCCGCACTCACCATGGTGAGTTTTTTAATACTTATCAAAATTCATCAGCCTTTATAACAAAAAAATCTTGAAATAACTATGCTTACCGATCCCGAAGTTGATTGTGTTTTTTGTGATAAATCTGTATATGATCACTCTAACTTTGAATCAAGAGAATGTCTTGCAAAACATCTCCAAGTTCAAAAAATCTTGCAGAGTGCATTGGAAGAAAAACCACATCTTAAATTCCCATAATTTAAATTCAAAATTTATTTCAATTTCGCAACTACAATTATGTACGTATTTTTAATTATGAAAAATCTGTATTGTATATCGGTCTGGCGCCATTTGGAACCTCGGCAGAAGCTGATTCTTTAACAGATTCTCCTCTTGACTGATAAACTCTGACTTTATGGAATACATTGTGAGATGAAAAAATCGCCAATCCTGCAAATGCAACTCCTATGAAGTTTCGTATTGTTACGTCTAAACTAGGCTCTGCGCCAATAACCGAAATCTGAAATACTACGTAAAAATTATCAAATAACCAAAATGCCATTGTAACCCATGCTAATAATCCTCCAATAAGATATCCCAGCCTCGCTTTTTGTTTTACAAATGATATTGCAAAAATGATTGCTACATACCAAATGATTGATCCAAATAACCATGTAATTTCCCAAACATCCGTTCTATTATCCATCCAATAATATGTTGAACCAATTAATGCCATTGCACACAGTGAAATTAAAAGTAATTTCTGATTAACTTTGTATGATGTCTTTTCTTCAGGTGTTTTCTGAATTGGTTTGAATGCTATCGCCTCATCTCTGGCCTCTTTAATTGCTTCAGTCATATGTTTGAAATTTACAGGAACTAATTCTTGTATGGTGTTATCTTTTACGAAAGAATCGTGTACTAGACTATCTACTAGTGGTCTTGCTAATGATGCTTTTACGGGTGTTACCAAATCAATCCAGTATGATGATAATCTAGGAGTCAAAAATGGTATTTGTATAATGTTAAGATTTCTATTAATCATTGATGAGTACAATCTCATCATCTGTTCGTATGTCATCTTGTCTGGTCCTCCTATTTCCAATGTCTTTCCTGCAGTGATAGGATTTTTCATGACTCCTACTAAATAATCTACAACATTATCTACTGCAATTGGTTGTGTTGTTGATTTAACCCATTTTGGGCATACCATTAGAGGTAATCTTTCTACAAGATATCTTAGCATGGCATAGGATCCACCCTCTGCACCTACTATCACTGATGCTCTTAATTCTGTTACAGGAATATTCCCTGACGCTAAAATCTTTCCAACTTCATGTCTACTTCTCATATGCTTTGATAAATCCAAACTTTCAGTTACTAATCCCCCTAGGTATATTATTCTCTTCACTCCTGCATCTTCTGATGCTTTAAGGAAGTTTTCCGCCTGTAATTTCTCTCTATTTGCAAATTTTTCCCATTCTTTTTTAGAACCCTCCATAGAATGTAGGAGATAAAATGCCGTCTCTATTCCTTTTAATGCATTACGTAATGAATCCATATCAAATGCATCTGCTGTTACAAATCTGACATTCTCTGAATCTGGGTATTTTGTTCTTGACATTGCAGTAACTTTGTAACCTGTTTTGGCTAGTCTTTCAAGTAGTTTCTTTCCAATGAAACCGGTTGCCCCTGTGACTAAAATTGAATAATCCTTGGAGGTGACATCTTCTCTTAATGCTTCCATTTTCTCTAAATTACTTGAACTGACTTGTTGACTCAAAATTACTCCTTATCCAACTTACGTAATTCTTTAAGATCTACAATTTCTATATCTTTGCTTAATGTAAGAAGTGAGGATAATTTTGGTTTTGTATCTTTACCGATTTTTAAAACTAGTTTATTTTTATGTAATATTTCGAGGGTGACGTTTTCTTTTTTTAGAACTTTACCGATATGCTTGGCCTCTGTTAATTGCTTTATGAGACTCATTTTTCCTGGAATTTTTGTAGGTAAATGGGCGATATTTAGCCGTCTTGTGTCGCCTTTGGATGAAAATTCTATAGCGGTTCCGTCTCCATCACTTATGGAAAACTCTCCACTACGGAGGTAAAGTAAAAAATTGGCAGGTAGGTTGCTTTTCATTTCAGTTTCCTATCCAATTTATTTTGTTGTTATTGTCAAGCCACCTGATAGCATAACTGTTCCAGTTGAAACTTTTTTGCCATTGCGGTCAACCATTCCACTTAGTTCTAACTTGTCGAATTTGTATGAAATGGCTGCATGCTTTGCAGTTAGTTTATCAAAAACTTCTGCCAGGAGACTTGCCCATTCTTGTTCTTCTGTCATACTGGAATTTGTTATGTTATGATATTAAAGCCTAGTGCCCTATGGTGAGTCTAGTGGTAAGTTTTACCACTAGACATACTATAGTGGTAAGTTTTACCACTAGACATACTATAGTGCATAACCAATAAATATCATAAATTGAAAAAATTGTTTAATGAGCACTACACAACCACTTCCAACAAAGATCGCATTGATGAAAGGAGGAATGGGAGCTGGCCTTATGGGTGGCTTTGCATTATTCTCATCATTCTTTGCTATTGATCAAATGTTAGATATCCCGGCAGGAACATTCTACAAAACTATCGGTATTACAATGGGTGTTGATGAAGGATTGGCAATAGCTATGGGATTTATTTCTCACATGGGTGTTGCAGCATTGATTGGTTCCATGTACTTATTGGCATCAAACATTTGGAGATTCTTCAGATTGGTGACTGTGCCAAAGGCAATAATGACTGGCGTACTAACTGGTCTAATAGTTTTCACTTTGGCATTTTTACCAATTCATATGTTTGTAATGACTCCTATGATGGAGGTAGAATTGATAATTACTGACGTATCTCAATTTGATTTGGAAGAACAAAAAGCATTAGCAACATTGTTGTTTAACAGCGACAAAATCTACATCAACGCATTGATTCTCCATATAGTATTTGGAGCAATCATGGGATTCATGGCTGGGTGCATTACACACGAAGACTATCAAAAGGTGGAGAGAATTGGCGGATTCTGGTAATAACAACGAAAGAGGTCAAAAACTTGAAGGCATGTATAATGTATTCATGCAAGATGTCTCAAAATTATTCCCAAAGACGGATTCAAACCTATTACTCAGTGTAATGGCTTTGGAAAGAAAATTTCCAGATATGATGCCACACGTACATCTAGAGGTAATTTTCCCAAAAGGTACAGATGTGGAATTGCCAAAATATGAGATTACTGAAAAATATCACGTACAAGCCGCAGTTCACAGATGGGACAAGAACATCCTTGTTGTAACTGGAATGATGAATGTAGAAATAATTGCGGAAATTGCAGATCACAAAACTGTGGAAAAAATAACCGGTACTGCCAACGCAGCCTTTTATTAATCCCTTTTTTTTATTTATTTTTAATTGCAGTTATATTTGATAATTTTTGAGAAATCTCATGGCTGAAAAAGAAGAATTAGATTCTCTAATTAAAAAAATTGGTAAACTACACAAAATGATTCGTTTTGTTGCAATTATCAACAAAAATGGAAAAATAATAAAATCTGAAATGAGAGATGAAGTCCCATCATTACTTAAAACAAAAAATGAAGAAAAATTTT
>Ga0315326_10000893_pt1 | contig 15040 bp, 10 predicted proteins | sample M180m32315metaG_FD_203457 | JGI IMG/M metagenome (GOLD analysis project Ga0315326, IMG submission 203457) | Ammonia-oxidizing marine archaeal communities from Monterey Bay, California, United States - M1 80m 32315 | ecosystem: Environmental > Aquatic > Marine > Coastal | place: USA: California... | reverse complement strand
TAGGCCTCATATCCAATAATTGGATTGATATCTTGCTTGCGACATTCGCGGTAAAACTCCAATGCCCCGTGTAGATTTCCGTGATCGGTAATCGCTAACGAGTTCATCCCATGGTCTTTTGCACGTTGAACCAATTTAGGGATACTGGATGCACCGTCAAGTAAACTGTAATGGGTGTGACAATGTAAATGTGTGAACGGCCGAGAACTCATTAACGTCTAATTCCTTTTTCTTGGGCGGTTGGCGGATTAGATGCGCCCCTACTATTTAATCCATTAAAAAGCCGTGCTGTGGATGGATTTTACGCCAAATCGGGCAACATTTCCAGCTTTTGCCAGGCGGTTCATTGAGTTTAATCCGCAGAATCTATCGTTATTCGGGATTACTGATTTGGCGAATATATTCGGCGAGCCGTGATTGTAGATCAATTAAGCTTTGCCACTTGTGGAAACTCAACACCATACGATCCGGTCCATTCTCATTGGCTGATTGAATTAAGGAACGTATACGAATATGTAAGAAGCTCATAAGATCAGCCAGTTGTGCTGCTTGACCAGGTGACATTCGCTCTGGTAATCCTGGTGGATCCAAAACATTCATGGCTGCACGTATTTCCGGATCGTCAGTACAATTCAACTCAAACGCTAAATCAGGTATGGCGTCCATCGAATGATCCGTGATCGCTTCATCACTAGAGCTGCTTAACCGTAAATCTTGCAAGCGTTGCGCAATCTGCTCGCGCGAGCCAAACAAGAGTACGCTGCGACCTACCGAGATTAGATCTCCATAGCGTAGAATCCGAAGTTGAATATCCTCACCATTTACTTTTGTACCGTTGGTACTACCAAGATCCGTGAGAACTATACGATCATGATCTAACTGGATTTTGGCATGAAAACGACTTATCCGCTCATCGTTTAGCTCGATATCATTGCCTTCTTCACGACCAACAGTGATCGGCAAATCCAAATTTTGATACACATAGCCACGGTCAGCGCCATCAAGCACCCGCAGCGTTAATGATGTATCGACAGGTTGCAGTTCGCTCATGGAATATAAGTCCTCGCAGCCGATTATATTCGTACAACACTGAGAAACCAGTAAAAACTCTGTATAAATATTGGAAGTTAAATCTCCCACAAACGGCTAAGGTGCTTGTTAGACCTCTTTTGAGTCAATCCAAGACATCAACTTACGTAGTTTTCGACCGACCACCTCAATTCCATGGTCATGATCAAGTTGACGTCGACTCATGAAGTTCTCGGCACCACTCTTGTGTTCCGCGATCCAATTTTTAGCAAAAATACCATCTTGAATTTCACTAAGGACACGTTTCATTTCTGCCCGAGTGTCATCCGTGATAATACGCGGACCAGACATATAATCTCCATACTCTGCAGTATTGGAAACGCTATAACGCATATAACTGAGCCCACCCTGATAGAAAAGGTCGACGATAAGTTTAAGTTCGTGTAAACATTCGAAGTATGCCATTTCAGGTTGGTAACCGGCATCGACAAGTGTTTCGAAGGCAGCTTTTACAAGTTCACTAACACCGCCACACAATACAACCTGTTCACCGAACAGATCTGTTTCGGTTTCCTCAGCAAAGGTTGTTTCAATAACACCACCACGAGTTGCGCCAATTCCTTTTGCATAGGCAAGCCCCAGAGCATGTGTTTCCGCACTGGCACCTTCACTTAAGGCGATCAATCCGGGAACCCCACCACCGACTTCATATTCTGAACGGACTAAATGACCTGGTCCTTTCGGAGCAATCAGTAATGCATCCGTTCCAGCAGGGGGGGCTATGAATCCAAAATGGATATTGAAGCCGTGCGAGCACATGAGGATATTGCCGGCCGATAGATTTTCACAAATCTGGTCACGAAAAATATCGCCCTGTACTTCATCTGGGAGCAAAATATTTATGAGATCGCCGGCTTGGGTAGCTTCAGCGAGTGATACAGGTTCAAAGCCATGGCTTACAGCAAGATCGTAATTGGCACTACCGGGGCGTTGGCCGACAACCACATTACAACCACTTTCACGAAGGTTCTGCGCTTGAGCATGTCCCTGTGATCCATAGCCAAGGATGGAAATTGTTTTATCTTTCAAAAGTGAAAGGTCCGCATCGTCGTCATAATAAATCGTAGCTGCCATCAAATTCACCTGTTATTATTGCTATCGTTAATAGTCGTAGGGACTAATGTAATTTGGTTTGATACTGTTTTATATTTACTTATTCTTCGACTGCATCACTGCGAATCATAGCGATCCGCCCGGTACGAACGAGCTCCGTAATGCCAAACGCTCGCATCCGTTCGATAAAGGCTTGTAGTTTTTGTTCGCTACCGGAGATTTCAATCATAATTTCTGTAGCACCAACATCAACAATGCGCCCGCGGAATATATCTACGAGTTCACGTATTTCACTACGTTGTGCACCCGAATCACTACTAACCTTAATTAACATCAAGTCTCGTTCAACATTTGGCAAAGCCCCCACATCGGTAACTTCAACAACTGTGACAATCTTTTCTAGTTGCTTTTCGACTTGTTCCAAAACACCTTCATCACCAATGACAACAAATGTCATACGAGACAATTCGGGGTTCTCGGTAGCGCCTACTGCTAATGAGTGGATATTAAAAGCTCGCGAGGCAAGCATACCCGAAACATGAGCTAATACGCCGGGGACGTTTTGAACTAAAGCTGAAATGACGTGACGCATAGTGGTACGGAGGAAACAATGTAGTTAATTTGGAGTACGGCAAACAAAACAACCGCCGTGATACTATATATGCATCGTAAACCGGACTTCCCAAATCGACAAGTGCTAGAAAGTTCACTCACTGGCGGTATTCAGATAGAGTTTCCTATTACAATCCCAAGCTTATTCTTATTTATCAGCGTCAGCCCTGCTGGTCTCGCCTAATTGCTGAAGAACCACCATAATTGGTTCAGGAATCGTTCCATCGGAAGCAATGGGCACGTCAAAAGTAATCGCCCCCCCTTGCGAATTAATCGTGTCCACTCGATCTCGGAGCAATGCGTGCTCAAATCTGGAAATGGTTCCTGCTCCCCATCCATCGCTCACCGGTAACAACAGATGCCAAATCACTCCTGGTGGTGCCGGAAAATTTTCAGGAGTCAATGGTTTACCCGTACCCTTTTTGAGTCGTTGATGAAAACCGTGGTTTTCACCTGAAGTAAACGTCTGATGTGGGCATAATTTGCCCGTCGTACAAAGCGAGAGAATCGGGTGAGCGCCAGCATTAAAAGCAAGCTCAGCCGCCGGATTACCGGATCGAACCGCTGCAACCCATGTGTCAATATTGTATTTTTCTTTTCTCAACGACTCATACGCATCTTTCATTTCAGTCTTATAACCATCGAACCACCAACCCGATACCAGACTTTTATATCGGTTTGACCACTCACCACACACCGCGGCCCAGTTCTTGAGAAATATTGGATTCGGCGGTTGATTTTCACTGCGCAAAAAACCCTTGACCTTCCGGGGGTGCGACATCGGGTCCACATTAGGTCCGGCAGGCTTTCCGTTAATACTGGGAAGAGTATCACCCATCGCCTGAATGATTTTATAATGACGCATCGGCGCCCGGGCAGTCATATAGAGGATTAACCTAATCTCCCGTTTCGCCAACTCCTGACCGATCTCCATAATTAAATCGCGTTTGGATGTCCATACACCATTTTCCACACCAAGTAATTTCTCATAAACACTGTTGGGCGCACAATATTTTCCCCAATGCTGGCCAACAACAAAAATAATATGAGTCGCCTTGGTGCGTTCGATAGCCGCGACAAATCGAGGAACGTCGAACGAATCGATCGCCTTGTTGTAAGAATCTGAATTGTGGTTTTTGAATGCCTCGTAATGGAACATTAAACCAAAACCGCTCTGTTCAAGCCAACGCTGCTGAGCGCAGATTCGCGTGTTATAACCCATAAACATCAGAGTGAATAAAATTCCCAGCAACAACTTCATAAAATCACTTCTCATTGTTTTCAACCCTTCCGACAGGGCGACTACCTAATCGTTGGCGTTGGCGGGAAGCTTGTAGTTCTTCTTTGGTCACCATGTCATCACCGTTAGTATCCGCTGCGAATATAAACTGCTGAACCGCTGCGGGGATTTCGGTTTTATGTAACTTGCCATCTTGATTACGGTCAAATCGTTGAAAGACCACATCGACGCTGGGAGGTCCATTGTCAGCCGCGGGGCGCACAAACCCTGGATTCCGTGTAGGTGGTATAACTCGCGTCGAAGATCTTTCAGAACCTATTTTATCTAACGATTTTTTCAATTCGAACTGACGTCGCTCAATACGTTTTTCCGCAGATTGCTGGTTCGCTCGGGCCCACTGTCCCCAAACACGCAAATATTCAGGGATCGGTATCCTGCCATCATCGTTTACGTCCAATGCCGAAAAAACTATGTCGGCCAATCTGGCGCCGGATAACAGCTTCGTGGAATGACTAATGAATTCCTCGCGCTCTACCAAACCATTTTTGTTGTCATCCATTCTTTGGATGATGCTTTTTCCCTCATCGGTGATAATCCGATTAAGAACATATTCGGATCTGCTAACCACTCCGTCTGAATTACCATCGGCGGCACGAAAAATACCTGCTCGTGCCTGAGGCGTCATATAACGTCCCTGATCGATGTATTCTTCTTTGGAGTGAAAACCATCCCGATTGGGGTCGGTGCGGTCAAAACTGTTTAAATAGCCGTTCAACTCCGTGATGGAAATCTTTGTTTCGAGTGTTGCTCCAAGTTTTCGCAAAATGTCGATCACAGGATGATTGTCGATCCTAATCGGAACACTGCGATCTTTGTCTGATTTCTCTGCGTTTCTATTCTTACGAATATCCGTCGCGCCGCGCCGACGCCCAGAGCGAGATTCATCGGCAGACTTATCTTTTTGGGCGGTAGCAACGTCACCTGCTAACACTGCCAATACCAAACAAGCAAAAAACTGTCGGTAACGCATGGTGTTCCTTTCATTTTAACCAATACCCGTGCCTATATTGTACGAGGGGAAATTGGTAACGAACATCTATTTTCCCTAGTGAAATAGAGAAACGTCATTGCGGCCTAGGTAATAAGGGCGGATAGCTCACCTGCACTATCCGCAAATCCATCGTGGGCAATGTTCATACTTTCCAGAATAGTCACAAAGACATTCGATAGCGGTGTTTTTGCATCCAGTTGCAAAAATTGATTATGTTTGAATCCCAGATTGCGACCACCAGCGAGTACCAGAGGATAATTGTTGTTATTGTGCGTCTTACTATTACTGCTGCCATAAAATACTAGAGTGTTATCCAACATCGTGCCATCCGCTTCCGGTGTATCATTCAATCGAGTCATAAAGCGAGTAAGTTGTTCTGCCAATAGCTTGTCAAACCGACCAAGGTTTTTAGCTCCATCATTTTTACCGGCACCATGGGCTAATCCGTGCCAATTTCCAGGCAATCCGAGACATGCTGGGAAAGTGTTTGCAATGGTCGTGGCGCCAGCGACCTGCCCAAGCATATAAGTAGCCAAACGAGTGGAGTCGGTCTGAAACGCCAAAAAAATCAAATCATACATGGCCTGCATGTATTCCACTGGTGAACTTTGATCAGCAGTCAAGTTAGCTGCACTTTCAGCTATCTCTGGCTTGGGAATATCAAGCCACGCCTGCGAACGGTTAACCCGTTGTTCAATATCACGAACACTTGAAAGATATTCATCCAGTTTGCGCTGATCCTGTTTCCCCAGTCGGTTTTTCATCGAACGGCCGTTTTCCAGTACTAGATCGAGCATGCTGCCCGTGTTTTCCAGAAGCCGTCGTTGGGTTTTGGATGATGCATCTCCTTCCCCAAACAAACGATCAAAGACCTGACGAGGGCTAGAGATTGCGGGAATGGGTCGCCCTTGCGCCGTAAACGATAAGGTCGTGGATCGAGTGGGTTCACCAACTCCCCCATCACTAGAAAGCACCAACGAGCCAAAGCGGGTCTGGTCGCCGATGTGCGAAGCAATGTATTGATCCAGTGAAATACTGTTGCGATAGGTAGTTCCTCTGAAGTTTGCGCCCGTCAGAAAAATGTCCCCCGTATCATGCCCACCCATTTTGCGGCCTGCAGGGTGTGACAGTCCACCCAATACGGTCACATGTTCACGCAATGGTTCTAATGACTTGAGCGAATTTCGAAAACGAAATGTGTCATTTTCCTGCTGCGGGAACCAATTCCAGTCTGCATGTTCAGACTTGTCCGATGGCAGGCTTACGCCAAACGGAAAATAAACTGACGCCAGCCGCGCAGGCACATCTGCCGCATCGTGCGCCTGAGCCATGCAATCAAGCCACGGCAAAGCAAGTGTCACACCCGTGCCCTGGAGAAATGTTCGGCGATTAAAGTGCCATGACTTTTGCATCGTAGAGTTTTTTCCTCTGTAGAATAACCGACAACGGTTAGTTTGTCTTAAAAGATTCTGTTTGCACAATGGCAACCAGTAGCTTTCTTATATTGTAATTATTTGAAATGAATTGAGTAGTAAGTCTATCAATGGTTTTATTGTCGGTCCATTCAAGTGATCTTCCTAAGGCGTAAGTCAGTGTTTTGATCACTAAGGCGCGCGCAAATTGCGTACTTTGACGATCAACGAGATATTGTTGCAATTCCATAACACCTGAGATCTTATCTCCCGTGGGAAGGATCGCGCTATTGGTTAGTTCAGCCTGGGTTATTTTACCCTTACCCATTACCCGCTTCACCTCCGTCCGCCATTTACCAATCGCATCAAAATTCTCAAATGGTATTCCCCAGGGGTCGATATCTTTATGGCACTGATTACATGACTCCTTTTCGCGATGAAGTTCTAATTGTCGTTTGTTCGATAGCGAAGCAAAATCCGCATTCTCCGACTCTAGTGCCGGAACATCCGGTGGTGGAGGAGCCGGTGGATCATCCAGCAGACGTTCTCGAATCCAAACCGCACGCTTGATCGGGTGGGAATCCTCTCCATCAGAGTTAATCATCAAATAACTTCCCTGAGTCAACAATCCACCCCGCGGATCGTTTTTTCCTAGTTGGATTCGCTGAAACTGATAGGATTCAGATCCTTTTATCCCATAGTGTCGGGCCAAAGGCGCATTGAGCATCACAAAATCCGATTTGATCAAATTCAATGCACTCAGATCGTTGTACAGGATCTCTCCAAAAAATTGTCGTGTTTCCTCAGCCATATAATGCTTCAGGGAATCGTCAAAATCAGGATAGTACTGAGGATTAATCGCAATGCGATTGAGACCTGAAAGGTCAAGCCATTGAGTCGTAAATTGATTTACATATTCCCAGCTTCGTGGATCTTCCAGCAAACGTTGAACCTGAGACGCCAGCACTTTGTCGCTTTTTAGCTCATTCGAATCCGCTAATTCAAAAAGCGTATCATCGGGCATCGAACTCCACAATAAGTAAGAAAGACGCACCGCTAATTGATGGCTATTAAGAGTACCTCTTGCCGTTTTGGGTGATGGTTCTGCCATGTATAGGAAGTCTGGAGAAATTAAAACCAACGCTAATACTTCTCGGATACCTTCTTCGAACGTGTCACTCTGAGGTGCGATCTTTTCGTAAAAAGAAACCATCCGTTGCACCTCCTCCGCAGTTACTGGGCGGCGATACGCGCGTCTCATGAAGTCACGGATTACCGTAGTGACATAATCCGGTTGTTTGCTACCTGTTTCTGGCAGGATCCGTCGATGTTGCGCTGGTGGCCAAGTAGCATAAATCGGCCCCTGAAAATCTACGGTCTGAACGATAATCTGCGATTCTGTTGGTGCCACCGCGGATGCACCTTTTTTAGGTTTTGGTACAGGTTTGGCCGTCAAGTTCTTGATCTGGATCTGGATACCTGGATATTTTGGGTTATCACCGGGCAACGGAAATTGTTCGATTCGCCCTTCCAGTACAAAAGTTTGCGGCTTCTGTTTCGTTCCATTTACCTCGACCACACCAAGTCGTTCACTAGGAGAAAGCGTATCACTTCGAATTCCAATATTAATTTCCATCTGGGGATTCATTTGTCCCTCAGGAACCATCGCATATGCCCGCACAGTTACTCGAATCGTTCCCTGCCTTGGGAAATCATCGATTCCAGCAATAAACTGTGTGCGACCGTCCAGTAAACTGCCGTTCAAATTATTGTCCCGGGCTCCTTTGATAGATTTGTCGACATGCTGTCGATATACATCGGGAGGATCACCGCTGACGATCGCCTTTTGCAAAGCACTACGTGCCGCCGCCAAATAATATTCAAGTTGAATCGGCGATACAGACAAAACCTGTCCATTATTCAAAAAGCCGTCTGCCGATTTCGATTCCGGTGGCAAGTTGGTCGTAAAGTCAAAATCAATCCCCAACAGATCACGGAGTGTGTTGTTGTACTCATAATTCGTCAAGCGACGAAACACAACCTCACCACCGGTACTGCGACGGGCTTCCGTTGCACGGTCCATTTCTGTCGTCAACCATTTGACAAGCTGCTTACGTTTGGAAATCGGTAATGGCACTGCCTCCTCTGGTGGCATTTTGCCTTCATTGAGTCGATTCAGAGCATCGTGCCAGGTTTCACCATCAATGCCGGTAAAGAGATCCGGATCTAGTTCCGACAGTTGGGGACTGGCCTCACCCTGCGGTCCGTGACATTGATAACAATACTGTGCGAGAATGGGTTCAACTTTTGATTTGAACGTCCTTAAATCCGGTCCGGCAGCCATGCTCAATGCTGGAAAACACAACACAAATAGAATCGAAAGTAAACGGGCTTGAAACATAAGCCAATTGTAGCAAGGATTCCGTTATCGACACACCAGAAAAATCGCCGACCGAAAGCACTCTTGGGCGAGGTAATCGAATTATGTGTGAATCGGAGCCAGTTCTCCCGTACTATCAGCAAACACAGGTGCTTCAACGCCCATTTTATCAAGCATCGTGACAAACAGATTGGACATAGGCACATCCGATCCTACTTTCACATAATGGTTGTGTTGCAGACCTAACTTATTACCACCGGCAAATATAAGTGGGTAGTTATTATTATTATGAGTCGTACTGTTACTACATCCATGCAGCACCATTGTGCGATCCAGCAACGTACCGTCCCCTTCCTGAGTCGATTTCAACCGCTGCAGGAAGTAGGTAAGTTGTTCTGTCATAAACTTATCCCATTTCCCCAAAGCGACTGCCCCTTCCGGTTTATTCCAGCCATGAGCCAAGGTATGCAGGTTTGCCTTAAACCCTTCACGGAACGGGAAAGGACCGGCCACACTTGAAGCATCAGCCATACTGGCAATCTGATAAGTAGCGACACGGGTAGAATCACTCTTAAATGCTAGCCACATTAAATCATACATCGTACGCATATATTCCTTAGGCGCTTCCGCGTCGGATTCCAGCTTCAACATACTGCGTTCTTCATCCGTCAGTAATGGCAGCGGAATATCCAACCAGCGCTGAGTCCGTCGAACACGTTGTTCGATCTGACGCACGGATGACAGATACTCATCTAATTTTTCCTGGTCTTGTCGGCCAAGTTTCCGCCGTAGCGAGTTTGAATCTTCCCTGACCAGATCCAGCATGCTGGATGCACTTCGCAGACGCCGTTGTTGCCGCTTTAGATCTTCGTCGGCTAAACCAAATAAACGATTGAAAATCATCAATGGCTGATTCATTGCAGGGATCGGGCGACCTTTAATATCGTAACTAAGGGTACTCGACCGCGTTGGTTCACCAACACCCCCATCGGTGGACATCGTGATCGATGAGTAACGAGTCTGGCTGCCGACAACAGCAGCCGCTACCTGGTCAACGGATACGGTGTTATGTAATAGTGTCTTGTCAAACAAGGCCCCTGTCAGGAAGGTATCTCCCGTATCATGCCCTCCCATTCGGCGGCCATTGGGATGAGACATGCCACCAATAATCGTGACCGATTCACGAACCGACTCCAGCGGCTTCAGGCTTTCATTGAATGTGAAATTTTTGCCTTCACCGTTAGGAAACCAACGCCACTTATGAAGATCACTCCCTTCCTTTGGCATACCGACGCCAAAGGGGAAATACATCGCACACATTCGTGCGGGAAGTTCCGATGCGGCTGTCTGATTGCCCATCGCTTCCATATAAGGAAGCGCCATCGAGATACCACTTCCTAGCAGGAACGTACGACGATTTAAATGCCATGATCGCATGATTTTCAATGCCTCAACTAGTTTATTAGTACGCCGTCAGTGGTGAATCATCTTGGATGTTCATTTTAACGTACAAGTAGATTGTGACCAACCTTTATTTCGTCCGGAACGCGTCGCTAGAAACGATCCCCTTAATAAGCCCTAATATACGATAATCCCGACGGATAAAGTCATTGGTTAAATCGTCCAGTAAGTCTTCATCACTTAACTGTATATCACGTCCCAACGCATAAATTGAAAGCCGCGTGACTAATGCACGAGAAAAATCCTCACTACGATGGTTTATCAGATATTGTTTCAAGCTCGCGGCACCCCTAAGCTCCTGACCGTTTGGCAGTATATCGGTTGCAACGACTGGCTTAGACTTCACGTCCGTTCGGAATTTGCCAATCGCGTCATAATGCTCTAAAGCAATTCCCCAAGGATCAATTCCTCGATGGCATGAAGCACAGGATTCCTTGTTTCGATGAACTTCCAACTGTTCACGCACGGACAATTTGGCAAACTCAGGATTAGATTCATCCAAATCTGGAACGTCTGCCGGCGGCGACGGCGGAGGATCGTTCAATAACCGATCACGAATCCAAACGGCACGTCGAATCGGATGAGAATCCCTTCCTGTGGAACCAAGCATTAACACACTGGAGTGACCTAACAAACCACCACGACCTTCCTCTTTCAGGGCGACCTCCCGAAAGCCCTGTCCATAAACACCTGCCACCCCGTAATGACGAGCCAAGGGTTCATTGAGCATCGTGAAGCCGGAGTCCAACAAGTTCAATGCACTACGATCGGTGAGCATCAAATGCTGAAAGAAATGGCGGGTTTCTTGCAACATTTCTTCTTTTAGATTTATTTTGAATCCCCGGTACGTTGATGTGTCTATGGCGATCTGAGCTGTGTTTTCCAATTTGAGCCACTGGTCGGTAAACTGAGTTACAAAACGCCAACCACGCGGATCGCGCAACATGCGATCGACCTGCGCACTAAGCACCGCAGGTTTGGACAACTGGCCCGCGGCGGCCAGTTCGAATAATTTCTCGTCCGGCATCGTACTCCATAAAAAATAGGATAAACGCGATGCCATTTCCCAATCCGTAAGCTCTCGTTTCTTGTTCTGAACCGGTTCTAACAAAAAAAGAAATGGCGGACTAATCAGTGCCATTGCCAATGTTTCTTTAATCGCCTCTTCTAGACTGGGAAAATCTGGGCGAATGCTTGTATAGAACCTGAGAAACTTCTGAATTTCAATATCGGTTGCAGGCCGCCGATAAGCCCGCCTTAAAAAGCGAATGAGAACCTGTCGCACATAGGCCTGTTCATCGGTTGTCCGCAGTTCCGATTCAAAGAGAATATTGCGGTGATGTAGCGGGGGCCATTTGTCAAATACAGGCCCTTTAAATTCCACTGATTCAATATGGATAACAGGATAGCCTTGTTCGGATGGAAATCCCTTTTTCTTTTTTCCATCACGCTGCAACTCCACTTCCTTAGGTTTCCCTGCACCATCATCATATTGATTTAATACCCGTACAACCAAACCGGGAAACTTCCCTTGCCCTCGGACCGGTAACGGATGATTCTCAACGCGTCCTGTGAATTCATAGATGGTCGACGCTTCGGTTGTCAGTTCAATGGTCTGGGTGACTTTCCAGATTTGTTCAGTATCTGGGCGATAACCAACGGAGACTTCCATAACCGGAGCTCCTCTGTTTTCGGGAATCTCAGCTCGCGCCTTCACCCGTATCCGGTAGTTTCCTTGTTCCGGATACTCGTCGACCATCTTGCCGTAAAACCCCTGCCAACGTCCAAGGTAGTTGGAAACTTCGTAATTAAACCATTTGCCACCAACGTTGCTGGTCTCAAACTTATGCGTGAATACTTCTGGCGCTGTACCGGTAACAATCACCCGATCCAGCCCGCGACGCGCTGCGTTTAAATAGTATTCCAACTGAGCGGCGCTGATTTGTAATGATCCACCATTGTTACGAAAGCCGTCCGGTGAAAGGCTATCCGAGGGTAAATCCCGAGCGTAATCCATATCAAATTTTAATAGATCGCGCATCGTGTTTTGGTATTCGAGACGATTAAGCCGCCGCAACACAACCCGCCCGGTTGTATTTTTAAGTTGTGTCTTGATACGTTGCACTTCACCATCAATCCAGCGACTCAGAATCGTCCGCTGCCCAACGGTCAATTCATCAGCATCTTTGGGTGGCATGGACCCTTTGTCTAACATTTCTTTGGTTTTTTGCCACGTCACCAGATCCGATAGCTCGACAGAAGAACCCCAGCCAAGATTGTCCAGTCGAATATTTCCCTCCTGCGTTTCAGAACCATGACAGGGATAACATTTGGACTGCAAAACTGGAAGAATCGTTAAACGATACAGTCTAGACGAGGGAGGTTTGGCGGCCTGCACGATTCCCGAGGTACCGATTGACAGCAGCAACACGAGGTGGAGCATTTTTAAGGTTAAGCTATGCCTACGTAACATATTCGTTTGTCGATGGGTTGTCATACTGTACACGCTATTTTGTTATCGCTGCCCTTAGCAGACGTAGAAATTCACTATCAAATCTCAAGCTTGGCTGATCCCCCAAACGGACAATTACCAAATCATGGTTCGGTTCAACATACAGCCGCCGACCAAGCTTCCCTTTGGCGGAATACATTCCCTTTCCCGGACTAAGCCACCACAGATAGCCATATAATTTATTCAAATTCTGAGAGGGGTTCGTTGCTGTCTGAATAAACTCCTTATCCTCCAGCACGATCTCACCATTCCATTCACCGTTGGCCAGCATCAACAAACCAAATCTAGCAAGATCACGCGCGGTGGTTGCGAAACCATATTGATTAAAAATCGCCCCAGTTTTTCCAGCCCTTGGGCGCGGAACCCAACGGGAATCCTTCATCCCCAAAGGACGAGTGAGCCACTGCTCTGTTAATTTGTTCTCGGACATTTTAGCAGCCTTGACAACACAAGTGCGTGCGTGCGCATAAGCTGTCGTATTGTATTTCCAACGACTACCTGCGGGTGCCTCATAGTTAAGTTGTGTTGTTAATCCACTGGTCATGGAAATCAAATGACGAATTGTAATTTTAGCCTCGGCAGCCGCTGGTGCGCCTGACCAGCCAGGTCCTAAATGCTGCTGAACCGGATCACTTAGTTTTAGCAACCCTTTAGCCTGAGCGATTCCGACGAGCATCGCAGTCACACTCTTTTGCACCGAGGCAACGTCTTCGACAACATGTCCCTGTGAGTTATACCCTAAACGCAAATGGTAGTACGGATTTGGACTTCCGTTAGCCCTCTTTTCTGGTGCGGACGGTTTCCAATATTGCTCTGTAATGAGCTTTCCACCAGCTAGGATAACAATGGCAGAGGACTTTTGCCGCTCAGCATAATCCAGAGCTTGTTTGAGTTTCGCCGCATCCCAGCCGGCCTGAGTTGGTTCGATTCGCTCCCACTCACCTTTTGCTGGCGGAAAATAGAGTTCCTTTTTTTCAGCTAACAGTGTCCGCTCAACCAAGAGTATCACAAGTAGCGTCAGGATCGTTTTCATCGAATCGATTCCAAGTTTTAGAGTGCGACTATTGTTGCTCGATCAATCCAGCCATCGAGTTGGCTAATGCATCACCGAACCGCACAAAGAACTTACCGCTACCCAAGTAATGATAGGGGCGATCACTGCCCACCGCACACCATTGAGCAAAGTGATTTTGCCAGCCTTTTTCGTATACTGCATAAGCGCTCAGGTCATAAACTTTATAGCTCTCCACAGCCGCAACATTCCCCTGAAAATCAGCGTGTTTGGCAGCCGCCCGTTGACCAAGCGACACCTTGTTTTCTGCTACTTTTTCTGCAGTCCTACCCGTGCCCAAAACACCGATCACAAATGGCATCAGGGGCACTTTATATTGCTCGCGGATATCTTTGATAAACGTGATCATGTTATCTTTATAATTATCGCGAAAGGGATCTGAAAATTGATCATTAAATCCCTGAAACCAAACGAATCCGGCCAGATCAAATCCGACACTTTCATCATAGGCGGGATGATAATCTTTGAGGTTTGCTAGCACTTCATCAACCTTCTCGGACATCATGCGATAATTCAATCCTGCATCCTTTTTTATTTGTTCCACTCTGTCTGAAGCTAGTTCCTTCTCGTTCAATTCATACGCTCCGGCTGATGGTGGTCGAAAATTATAATGCAGTGACTTGCCACCCCAAGATGTTTTAATAATCAGAATCGGCGCGTCAAGTTGTTTCGCCAACGACATGCCAAAACCGAGTTCTGGTCCGATCTTATCACCGCTACCACCATACCCAACGGTCAACGGTCCTGATTTGCGACTATTATCAGCGATCGAACTGATATAAACACGATCCGAGATAGCAAAGGTGCTTTTGATTTTTGAAGTTTTCGCATCATAATCCATCTGTAAAACTTCAATTTGTTTTCGAGCTGCAGCGATTTGCTGTTCTCCGACAATTTCCTTTTTGCGGATCTGATTATTGATCGCATCACGTTCAATACGAACGGCGATCTGTGCATCCACTTCCGCCCGTGTCACTTTTGTACCCGGATTAAATACAAGCTCTGCCAGTTCATGCACTTCGTGTCGTTCGTCTGCAAACAACCTAGGAATGGTAATATAATTGGCGTGCCCCACCATATTGGACTGACCCGCCAAAATAAAAACCTGAAGCTTTTTGGAATCGGGTTCACGAGCATCCAAGTAAACGGATCCACTCA
>Ga0315326_10000889_pt1 | contig 15052 bp, 14 predicted proteins | sample M180m32315metaG_FD_203457 | JGI IMG/M metagenome (GOLD analysis project Ga0315326, IMG submission 203457) | Ammonia-oxidizing marine archaeal communities from Monterey Bay, California, United States - M1 80m 32315 | ecosystem: Environmental > Aquatic > Marine > Coastal | place: USA: California... | reverse complement strand
GAAAAGCTCTTATAAAAAAAAGGCAATCAAGCATAATAGGAACGAAAGTCCCTCCAAGTGATTTATCACCAAAAAATATAAGAAAAGCGTGTGAGGAAAGCCTCAAAAGATTAAAAACAGATTATATAGACCTTTATCAAATTCATTGGCCTAATCACAATTTACCAATTCAAGATTCTGTTGATGAGTTAAAAAAATTAAAAAAAGAAGGAAAAATATTAACCATAGGAGTAAGCAACTTTGGTAAAAATGATTTTTCAGAAATATCAGAATTAACTGAAGTAGTAACAAATCAATTGCCATATAATGGTTTTTGGAGAGCAATTGAGTTTGAAATTAAGCCTGAATGTATTTCAAAGGGAAGTGGAATAATATGCTATAGCCCTTTATCGCAAGGACTACTGACAGGAAGATATAAAAAAGTTGAAGATGTTCCATATGGAGTTTCAAGAAGCAGACTTTTTTCAAAAAGTACTTCTAAGCTTTGCAGGCATAATGATGAAGGATGCGAGGATTTACTATTTGATTGTATTAATAAAATAATAAGTTTATCAAATAGTTATAATATCAATCCTGCAGTTATGTCCTTATGTTGGTTAAAAAAACAAAAAGGTGTAATTTCTATGTTGGTAGGCGCAAGAAATAAAAAGGAAGTTCTTTTAAATAAAACTTCCTTTGAAAATGAAATTTCTGATGAAATTTCTGGGTTATTTAATGAGATTACAGATCCTATAAAAGCCCATATCGGAGATAATCCAGATATGTGGAACGCAATTTCAGAGTATAGATAAATTATAATCTTTTAACTTTTTGCATTATTTGATGATGAGGTATGCCTTGTTTTTTTAACATATTATAATCTTCCTCATCTATATCCGATCTATCAAGGAAGCCTCTGATGTCATACCTTTCGGGGTTTTTAAGAGGTATTTTCCCTTCATCAAACATTAAATCAAGAGGGTAAGTATTCTCATTAACAGGAAAATACACTTTCTCATTAATTCTTGCTGACTGGTAAATGGACATCATTATATCTAAAGTTTGTTTTGCTTTATCTCCAGAGCACCTATGGTCATTACCACCGTTAAGCCAATTAACCAATTCTTTAACTAACTTCCCGTTAGTATCTCCACCAATAGGATCAATTTTTTCTTTAGGAATATCAGCAGGTATTGTTTCCCATCCAGAATACCTTCCTCCTAAATACTTAACTTCATATTCAGTGATATCAAGGGCACCAATTTCGCCTCTTATAAATATAGGATGGTTGGTTTTCCATTGAGATTCATAATCATATTGAGCTAAATCTGATTGAACAAAAGATTGAATGCCATTTTTATATTGAATAAGACCCATACAAGAATCTTCTATTCTTGTGTCTCTCTCAAACTTATTAGTAGTTCTTTCAACTGAGCCAAAAACCCATTCTGTGTCAGGGTCTCCTATAATATACCTGGATCCGTCAATATTATGTGTAGCCCAATTTAGTAACCCCTCTAATGCTTTCAATTCAACAAACAATGGATTGCCAATTAATCCACTTTCTACCAGTTCTTTGGCTTTTTCCCATCCAGGGGTAAATCTTCTTTGATGTGAAATAACAAGTTTTACATTATTTTCAGCACATGCATCAATCATAGCTTTAGCTGGTCCTGAGCCAATAGCCATAGGTTTTTCGCATATTATTGCTTTTACTCCTGCTTTCGCTGCTTCTACTGTTTGTTCATGGTGTAATGCATGCCAAGTGCATATGCTTACAATGTCAGGAATGAAGTCCTCAAATAGATCTTTCATAGATGAGTAAGATTTTTTTACATCATATTGATCCATAAAAATTTTTCTGGCGTTTTCAACAGGATCTACCACTGCTTCTACAGAGATATCTTTTTCATTGATGTTATAGCCATTCATATGTGCTTGAGATATAGAGCCAGCACCAATAACAGCTACGGTAAATTTTTTGCTCATTACACTCCTCTTAATTATTTTCATTATAAGTTAAAATAAGAATATGAACATTCCAACATTAATTCAACTTGAAGACAATGGCCTTTTGCTTGAATTCGAAAATAATAAATATTTATTCCCCTACAAATATCTTAGAATGCAGTGTCCTTGTGCAAATTGCATAGAAGAGATGACAGGCAGGAACTTACTCAACGTTAATTCAATACCTGATGATATATTTATAGTTGATTTCTTAATTATAGGTAATTATGCATATCAATTTCTTTGGTCAAATGCTGATCCGTGCTCTACGACAGGAATATTTACATACGAGCTATTAGAATTATTAGCAAAAAACGATGAAGCAGTTAAAAAAGTTTAATTTCAGTGCCCTCATAAATATCTAAGTCATAACAATCTATAATATTTTCTTTAGTTAGCGCTTTCTCTTTTATATCTGAATAAATCAATTTCCCCTCTTTAATCATAAAAATAAAATCTGAAATTGATTCAGCAAAATTTATATCATGAGTAGAAATCAGTATCTTTTTACCCAAATCTTTTAGTTTTAAAATCAAATCTTTTACTCTCTTCGTGTTTTTAATGTCTAAATTGGATGTAGGCTCATCAAATAATATTATTTCTGTATCTTGAGTTAAAGCTCTTGCAATCCTAAGAATCTGCATTTCGCCCCCAGATAGATTATTAACAAGATCGTCTCTTCTTTTGTATAAGTTAACTATTCTTAAAGAATTTTCTATTGCTTCTAGGCTTTTATTGTCATATTTTCCATAAAAGTTTTGGTATGGAAATCTGCCCATTTCTGCATATTCAAATACAGTAAAGCCTTGAATATTTTCTCTGTCTTGCGAGATATAAGTTATTAATTTTGATAAATCATATTTTTTTATATCTTTAACATTTATATCATTAATTAAAACTTCCCCATTAGTTGGATCAATCAATTTTGAAATCAATTTCATTAAAGTTGTTTTACCAGATCCATTCTGGCCTAAAAAGGTAGTTGTTCCTCCATTAATATCTAATGAAATGTTATCTAATACATTTATGTTATTAGGGGAATAACTTAACTTTTTTATTTTTATGCTCATATTTAATTAATTGTAGATATCGCAGTTCATACAAGAATAAAATTCTGGCAAATCACCAACTACCTTATTCCACTCATCCTCCCAGATTATTTCCATTAATTTTTCTGCTCCAATAATATTCCAATGGGAAAGCGTTGTGAAGTAACTTGTATCAACCAAGTAAACATTTTTATTTATAATTGCGTCTATAGATTGAAACGACTCATCAGCAAACAATGAATCATAGAAATCTTGACCACCCCATGCAATTGATTGAGGAATAACAATATACTCAGGATTCATATCAATTAAAGCTTCTTTGGTAATCATGTTATTTGATTCAACACCATTCTCTGAAGCAATATTTAATCCACCAGCAAGCTCAATTATACTTCCTTCAGCAGAGCCTGCCCCAGCAGCCCAGTAAGCATCATAATAAGTAACTGATAGGACGCTTGGCTTTCTATCAAACTGACCCTTAAATTCATCAATTATAGAAATTTTTTCCTCTATAACGCTTATAAGATTAGAGACATTCTCTGTTTGCCCTATAACATACGAAGTAAACAGTATGTCATTTATTCTTCCAATATAATCATTATTTAATTGAGTCTGAACAACAGTAATACCTACATCTATTAACGATTCTATCAAACTTGGATTAGCGTAAGGGTCAGCAAAAACTAAGTCAGGCTCTTGAGCAATTATTGTTTCTATTTCAGAAGAAATTGTAGGCAGATCCTTAGTTAGGTCATAAATATTGCCAGTTTCATTTTGAGAAAAAGACGATACCGCAACAATAGTATCAATGTCAGCAAAACCAAAAAGCATTTCATCGTGACCAACAGATATTGTTAGAATTCTATTAGGTTTTTCTTCAATTGTAATTTTTCCATTCATAGCTTCAACTTCTCTAGGCCAACTCAAATCAATGCCATCAAGTTTTTCTATGCTTAATAATCCTTGAGTTCCAAATTCTTCTAGATAATGAGAAAAACTAAGTTCATGATCCTTATCTTCGTCGTGTTCATGATCCTTATCTTCGATAGTATTTGCTATTAATGAATCATTAATGTTACTTTCACTTTCTACTTGCTGAATTTCATCAATGGTGTCACAAGCAACCAATGAGAAAACAAGTAGAAAAGTTAGAAGTAATTTATGCATTTTTTACCTTTCAATAAAGTTGTTTCTTTGTTTGATTAATAGAAAAATAAAGTAAGGAGCTCCAATGAAACTTGTAATTATTCCTAACCTGATTTCGCTAGGCACTAAGATAGTCCTTGCTATAAGATCGCCGGATAATAAAAAAACAGCCCCAATTAAAGCTGAAATTGGAATTACAAGCCTATTATCTGGGCCTACAATTAATCTAGTTATATGCGGAATCATTATTCCCACAAAAGCTAGTATTCCACATACGGCGACAGAAACAGAAGTCATTAGTGTTGCTAAAACTAAAAATATAAATCTATTTAATTCAACATTTAAACCCAATGTTTTTGCTGAATCATCAGATAAAGATAAGATATTTATTCTATTTGAAAAAATAAAGAATAGCGGCAGAAGCACAATTATAATAGGGGCGGCCATATAGACATGTTCCCATCTTGTATCTTGGAATCCACCAGCAAGCCAATTTAAAATTGCATTAAGTTCACCAAATTTTTTTGAAGAAACCAAAACTAAAGAAATTATTGAATTTAAAAATGCTGATACAGCAAGACCAGATAGAATAAAAGATGTCCCAGAAGTATTTGTAGAAATTTTTGATAATAAAAAAACTATAAGTGCAGCCAATAATCCTCCAATGAATGAAAAGATTGGAAGTATAAATATTGATGATCCTGCTATCCCTAAAGATATTATTACTACAGCTCCTACAGCTGCCCCAGAAGAAACTCCAATTATTCCTGGATCTGCCATTGGATTTTTAAAAACACCTTGAAGGGAAGCCCCAGAGACAGCTAATGCTGAACCCACAAGCAGTGACAATATAATTCTTGGCATTCTTATGTTTGAAATTACCATATCTTTTATAGGGTCAACAGTTGAAGAATCTATAAAATATGAAAATAAATATTTAAAAGAATCTGAGAAATTTGTTGATACAGCCCCATTTGATAAAGATATAACTATTAAAATTAATCCTAAAATTGAAATTACAGGAACAATAAAAATAAATTTATGATACACAGAAAAGTGTCTTATAGATTTTAAATTAGTGTTCAACATATAAAATTCGAACACAATAAATCTCTGAAATACAGATTTTTTATTGCGAAAACCTTTAACTATTCTTTAAGGAGGTCTCCTGACTTATGCGTACATTTTAAATTAGCCTTCCCAGATATTATCCAGTGACCAATGCATCACGCGTAACAGTGGCGCAAACCGTTCGGATTTAAACCGATTCCCTTATCCTTAGAGATATTTTTATTGTTAATATAAAAATTAAATATTAAACCAATTTATTAGTCAAGAGATATTTTTTCTAATGCTAACCCAGCAATATAATTTCCAATTACTAAAGAGGATGTAGCACCAGGAGATGGCGCATTTAAAACATGGATAGATTTATCTGTAGTTTCTATTGCAAAATCATCAATCATGGCTCCATCTGAACCAATGGCTTGAGCTCTCACCCCTGATCCTCCGCTTTCTAAATCTTCAGATTTAACATCCGGTATCATTTTTTGTAAATCCTTCACAAAAACGCTTTTTCTATAAGATCTATTAATTTCACTAACTCCGGTTTTCCAATTTTTAAGGCCGAATTTAATAAAGCCAGGAAATGAAAGAGTGGAAAGCAATTCTCTTATATTGATATCAGTTTTTTTGTATCCTTCTCTTGAATAGGCAAGGACAGCATTTGGGCCGGCTTCAACAAGACCATTATGTACCGTTTTGGTAAAGTGGACACCTAAAAAAGGAAATGCAGGATCTGGAACAGGGTATATCAAGCCTTTAACTAAATCTTTCTTTTCAGGAATTAAATTATAATATTCGCCTCTAAAAGGTATTATTTGAAGCTTTGGGTTTATTCCCATTTTTTTTGCCACAATATCAGATTGTAATCCTGCACAATTTATAGTTAATTTAGAGCATATTTCACCATTTGATGTTTCAAGAACAAGATCTCCTGAATCTCTAGAATCAGAAAAACTTTCAAAACTAGTACCAAGTAAAACATCAGCTCCATTTTCCATAGAAATTTGGGCATATTTTTCTGTTATTTCTTTATAATCTACTATCCCAGTATTAGGAGCATAAAGTGCTTTTAAGCCTACTGCGTGGGGTTCTATCTCTTTAATTCTTTCTGGGCCGATAATTTCTAGTCCTTTTACCTTATTAGCAATTCCTCTTTCATATAAATTTTGGAGTCTAGGTATTTCATCTTCTGTGTATGCAACAATAATTTTTCCGCATTTAATATATTTTAAGTTATATTTTTGACAAAACTCAGCCATGCTAGCCCTTCCTTCAACACAAAAATTTGCTTTTAAAGAACCAGGTTTATAATAAATTCCTGAATGAATCACGCCACTATTATGACCAGTTTGATGGTTTGAAACTACATCATCTTTTTCAATAATGCATATTTTTAATTTAGGGTTTTTTCTCTGTATACCTAAGGCAGTTCCAAATCCAATGATTCCGCCTCCAATAATTGCAATATCATATTTTCTCATAGATTCATTCCAATTTTTATAGCTTTCAACTGTTCTTTGGCGGCAATTTTAAGTAGATACTTTGCTTCTTTTATATTTGTTTCTAAGTCAGAAATTTTATTTATAAGTGTTGATTTAGAAAGAATTCCATATTCATCTAATTTTTCAAATCCTTCTCCAAAAGAGCCACTAATACCTATAGAAGGTATATTATGCTTCATGCCGAGCTTTGCAATAGCAGTTGGAGCCTTGTTATAAGTAGATGAAATATCAAATTGACCTTCACCTGTAATAATTAAATTAGCACCTGAAATTTTCTCTTTAACATCTAAGGTATCAAAAACAATATCTACACCTGGCCTTAATTTAGCGGAAAAAAATGCAACCATGCCAGCTCCCATTCCTCCAGCAGCTCCACCTCCTTCTAAATTTAAAATATCTTTGCCAATATTATTTTTTATAACATTGGATAGATGCATAAGATTATTATCAAGGATTTCGATTTGCTGGCTGCTAGCACCTTTTTGAGGACCATATATATATGAAGCGCCTTCTTTCCCGCATAAAGTATTAGTAACGTCACATGCAACTTCTATATCAATATGGCTGATTTTTGAGTTAACAGATTCCATGTTTATAGTTTTTATATTTATAAAGTCTTCAACATTATTTGAAACTTCAGAACCATCTTCTTTAAGAAATTTCACTCCTAATGCTTTAGCAACTCCAACACCACAATCATTTGTTGCGCTACCACCTATGCCTAATATAATTTTACTTACATTATGATTTAAGGATTCTAATATTAGCTGCCCTGTACCAAACGAAGTTGCATTCATTGGATCAAGTTTTTTTGGATCAATTAAAGCAAGTCCCGAGCTTCTCGCCATTTCAATAATAGCTATATCTCCAATTAGTCCCCATTCTGCAATAACATTATTACCTAAAGGATCTAAAATTTCTGATTCAATGAATTTTCCTTTATGGCTTTCAACTAAAGTTTCTAAAGTCCCATCTCCACCATCTGCAATAGGAAGTTTTACTATTTCTGAATTCGGAAAAATATCAAGCACAGCCTCTGAAATACAGTCAGTTGCTTCACTTGCTGTTAAAGACCCTTTAAATGCTTGAGGCGCTATTACAATTTTCATATCAATTCAATCCTATAATATCTGAAAGTTCTAAAACTGCTTTTTCAGCTTGGCCAGGATAGTTAATGACAATGAAATCAAACCATTCAGACTCAACAATTTCTGCCTCAACCTCCATCAATCTTTTTTCTATGTCACTTTCAGAGTTTTCATGTCTTAATATTAACCTTTTATTTAAATCTTCTTTTGATTCAGGACTTATAAAAATAAAAACTGAATATTTTAAAATCTCTTTTAGTCTTCTAGCACCTTGAACATCAACTCTAATTAATACTTTAATATTTTTAGATATATTATTAGTTATTTCTGACTTAGGGACACCATATAAGTTTTCATATACTTTTGCCCATTCAATAAGTTCATCATTATTGATCATTTGATTAAATTTATCTTTATCAACAAAAAAGTGATTAACTCCATTCTCTTCATTAGATCTAGGCTTTCTGGTAGTAGCAGTTATAACTATATGAATTTTTTCTGGATATTTCTTTTCAATTGTTTCCATAAGAGTATCTTTGCCAACCCCAGAAGGCCCTGATATCACTATTATATTTTGTTGTTCATTTTTATCTATCAATTATCTAATTTTAATAATTCTAGGTGATTCCAAAATTGTTTATATGAAACTGATGCAGCTTCATGATTATTTATTATAGTTTCTTGGTCAGAAATTAGTGAGCTTACAGCAATTGACATAGCTATTCTATGATCATTAAAAGAATCAAAATTGCCTCCACTAAAATTAGAATTGCCAGAAATTTCAATTCCATCATCAAAAAGATGATGTTTAATATTTGAGCCTTTCAAAAATTCTGACATTGCAAAAAGCCTGTCAGTTTCCTTAACTCTTAATTCTGAAGCATCTTTTATAATAGTTGTCCCTTTTGCAACAACTGAAGCTATAATTATAATTGGTATTTCATCAATAAGTTTAGGAATAATATCCCCATTAATTTCAATGCCATTTAGTTCTGAATGAATCACTCTAATATCAGCTACTGGCTCATTAGCAACTTCTCTTTCATTGAATATTTCAATTCTTCCACCCATCTTAATAAGGACATCTAGTATTCCTGTTCTAAGTGGATTTATACCAACATTTTTTAAAACAATATTTCCTTTAGGGTGTATCAGGGCAGCAACAATCCAAAATGCAGCAGAACTAATATCTCCAGGAACTTCAATATCGATAGAATTAATTTCTCCTGGGCAAATAGTTATTTCATTTTTATTAATTTTAATATCTGAGCCCATAGAAATAAGCATTCTTTCAGTGTGATCTCTAGATAAGGCTGGCTGAGTAATTACAGATTTTGAATTAGCTCCTAAAGTTGCTAGGATAATGCAAGATTTAACTTGGGCGCTAGCAACATCCATATTATAGTGAATGCCACTTAAATTTGATTGGCTAAATTCAAGTGGAGCACAATTATCATTACTTTTTATATTAGCTCCCATCATAATGAGAGGATCAATAATTCTTTTCATTGGCCTAGAATTCAAAGAGATATCACCTAAAAGAATTGAATTGAAATTAGAAAATGACAAGATTCCCGACAAAAGTCTTGTTGTTGTGCCGCTGTTTCCTGCATATAAATTATTTTTTGGTTTAGTAAGCGAATTTAACCCTTTTGATTCAATCTCTAAGTCATATGAATTTTCTTTAGGGATTAAATTTATATTAACACCAAGTTCTTTTAGAACAGAGAGTGTGCTAAGGCAATCTTCACCATTACTATAATTTAATATCTTTGATTTACCGATTGAAATTGAATTTAATAATGCTGAACGATGTGAAATGCTTTTGTCGCTAGGCACTTTAAGTTCACCACTAAATAATAAAGATGAATTTAATTTAATCATTTGATTTATCAATTTTAGACCAGCCTGATACTAATTTAGTGAATCTAGTTCCAAAAAAAAGACTCATAATAGTATCTTTAGATTTTGGAATTGATGCATTGGGGTCTAATATATTTGCTGCTTTTTTTGAATTAATAAAATATGAATCATCTAATTTATTAGTATTTGTAAATATTTCTTTCATTTCATAGTTCAAAGAATTTATTAATTCATTTAAATCATCGTATATATAATTCTGTATGAGATCATCATCAATATTAACATTTACCAATGTTCTTATATTTTCGATGAATTCTGTTCCCAAGGTATTAGAAATAATTTTAGATTTTTGATCCATTATTTTAGCTAATGAAAATAACAATATATTCGGCAAATAATAATTTGATCTAAGAACTTCATCATGCTCAATTTCATCCATAAATTTGAATGTAATTTTTAATCTTTTAAAAAATAAATTGGTTTGTTCGTTGAAATCTGACCGAACATTATTATTAAGAACCACCGGCAAGTTAATAATTTCCTGATTATTGTTTATACCAACTCTTCCTGGTGACATAGCATGAACTATATTATTTTGCGATAATGATGAATCATTGAATAACTTTATTGAATATTTTTTATTTGGTGAAAAATCAATTATTGGACAATCAAGCTTGTTATCTTGAATTATTGCCAACGAATCAGGCAAACTCTTTAAATCAGAAAAATTAAGTAAAAGTTCAGATGATTCAAAAACCTCATTTAAATTCCATGGAGCTTTTAGATTTGGAAATTTTTTCTTGAAATAATTTTGTTTTTTTCTATCATCAAATGCAAAAAAATCTAACTGGCTATTTTTTTTTAAAATATCAGATCTTTTTAAAAAAAAAGTGGCATCATCATTAAGGCCTAAAATTGAAATTTTCATATATTATTCCTCATCATCATATGGAATAAAATCCATGTTATTTGAAATATTAGGATATAAAATAGGCTTCTTTTTTATATCCCCTTTTAAGTCTTTCAAATATTTATCTAGTATTTTAAATTTATCTTCTCTGTGTGCTTCAGAATCAATAATAACCCCAACTATACCTAGTAAATATAAAAGCTCTAACGTCTTCTCAGTTGGTATGTAATCTAATTTTAAAATTATATTGTTATCAATATTTGAAATTATCTTTGTTAAGTCGAATATACCAGATAAAGTTTCATATTTTGGTTTTTTTATTAAATCAATAACAACAAAAGAGAAGGGGATATTATTTATAGTATCGTAAGTACTATCATCAAGATTGCTATTTATATAAAAGCCAGATGCTATCTTTTCAGATAAGAGAAATTCAGATGAAATATTTAAATCATGAAGTATTACAAAATCAAAATTACAATTTTCTAGTTTTTCTAGGTTAATCATTTTATCAGGAAAAATTAATCCATTAAGAACATTTTTATTACTTAATTTTTTTAATTTATCGAATTCTAAATCTTTATAAATAACTCCATCGATATATTCTTCATATGCAGAGGATTCAGATTTTAATTCTTGAAAAAGTAAAGCTTTTCTAGAATTTATTGATTTAGCTTTACTTCCAAAGCCAATTTCTTTATTAGATTCATTAAAGAGGTTAGATATATTTTCTAAGAACCTATTCACTCGCCAGAACTACTATCATTGCCTTTATTATTGGTTTCAAGAAATTTTTCTAAATCTTTAAGTAGCAGGTCATCATCAACAGGAGGAAAATCAACTACTGCTGAATCGTATTTCGTTTCAAGTTTCTCTATGTATGATTTAAGCTCAGAATCTTGCGCTATAGCACTGTCAAGTGCACTAATATATTTTTCTGATTTTTTTTGAAGCTTTTTTGTATCGAAACTAAGAGGCAACCAATTTGAAAGTTCATCTAGTAATGCTTTTGAAACTAATGGATTAGGAGAGCTCTGCAAATAATGAGGAGCATGTGCCCAAATACTCATTGAAGGTATATTCATTTTCTTGAAATCTTCAATAATTACTGAAGAAACTCCAGTAGAACCTTCGTACTTTGATGGCTCTATTTTCTTTTTCATAAATTCAGATGGCATATATGTATGCTGCCCAGTGATTTGGGTTTTAACCCCTCTTGTGTGAGGAATTGAATCTAACAATGCGCCTAAAGTAACGACAGCCTTAACATTCATAGATAGTAGAAGTTTTACAATTTCAGATGAAAATGTTTTCCATTTAAAATGAGGTTCTGTTCCATTTAGAACAACTAATGATGTAGACTCATTTATAGCATTCTCTATATAAAAAATATCATTATTCGGCCAAAATATTTCCCTACCATTTTTAGAATTTTTTATAACTGGCCTTTCTCTAGCAAAAGCAAATAAATCCTCTTCTTCAAAAGTAGCAAATTTTTCTGCTTCATATTGAGAAATTAAAGTCTCTATAGCATTAGTTGCCCCTTCTGCAGCATCAGACCAGCCTTTAAATGCAACTATAAATATAGAACTTTCGCAAGATATTTTTTCTAAATTTTTGAACAACTTTATTCTCTATAATTAAATTAGTTATAATAATGATACTTATAATAACATTTTTTTTTAATACAGTTGGTCTTTTTATGAATTTAATTGCGCATAGAGGTTTTTCTTCTAAAGCTCCTGAAAATACTTTTGCGAGTTTTGATATGGCTATTAAAAATGGATTTAATATTATTGAATTGGATGTCCATTTAACCAGAGATAAAGTGCCTATTATAATGCATGATTATAAAATTGACAGGACTACTAACGGCAAGGGATTAGTTAAAGAATTTAATTATAATGATATTAAAAAATTAGATGCAGGAAGATGGTTCAGTAAGTCATTTAAAGAAGAGAGAGTGCCAGTTTTAAAAGATGTTCTAGATAAGTATGCAGATAATGCTCACTTACAAATTGAACTAAAATCATATGATCCAGATTTACCCCAATTAGTTATTGATTTAATAAATAAGTGTGGCTGGTCAGATAAATCAAATAATACTCCTTATCAAGTGCCAGGATTTAGCATCACTTCTTTTAACTTAAACCATGTTATAAAAGCCATAGAAATATCTCCTAATTTTAGAGTCGGTTGGCTATTAAACAATGTAACAAAAAGTAAAATAATTAAGATTTTATCTGAATATAATATAGGCATGATCATACCTAATGTGCATGATGACATATGGACCGATGAAGAGTTTATTGAATTTATATCAAAAAAAAATCTAGTAATGTGCGCATGGGGAGCTAAGTCAGAGAGTGATGTAAGTAAAATGAAAAAGCTAGGCGCAAAAGCTATGACAGTAGATTGGCCAGATGTAGCGAAAAAATTTATTTAATTTTATAAATAGATTTATCGTGTTCAATAGCAACTTTTCTGCCTTCATCAACATTAACGAATTTCAAAATAAATAATCCTAAGAAAATTTGAAATGCTAAAAACAATATGCCAATTCTAGGCGTTGTGAAGCCAGCCAAAAGTGCATAGCTAACTGGACCTATGACAGATACTGATCTCCATGAAAAAGAGAAAAATCCAAAAAATTCGCCACTTCGACTTTTTGGTGACATATATGCAAATAAACTTCTACCTAATGCTTGCGCACCACCCATTACCAAACCTACCAATACTCCCATTAAAAGGAACTGAACATCTTGACTTATGTTTAAAGGTGACCAAAGTATAAACCTTAAAAATTTTGGCCAATTATCCACAAAATTTTCATTTAAAAATGTAGGGTGAGAGTCACATATTTTTGTTAATTCATTAAGAGGTCCATTATCAAACGAAATACTATATTTACAATTTGGTTCACTAAAGTTATCAGCAAAATTATTACTATCAGAAATAGATAGTGTTGCTGAACTTAAATAATCTGAATTTATTTCAGCCCATCTAATTTCCACTTTATTAGTTTCAGATAATGTTGGATCAACATCAAAAGAATACATATTTAAATCAGAAACATAACTTAATTGGTAATCATAGTCTGTATGTTTATTTAAGCTAAGTGGAGCAAAACCAACAGCCAATATTGAAATTATACCCCAACCAATTACTGCAATACTTAATGCTTTCAATGTGCCTATTTTTTTTGCTAAATTACTAAAAAAGATAGATCCTGGAAATGCAACAAATTGAACAATTAAAATAGTAAGAATAGTGGTTTCCTGTGAAATTCTAAGGACATCCAAGCCAAATGCTCCAGCAATACCTAAACAAGTAGCAATAGCATCATTAAAAATTACAAATGCAATAAGAAAAATTAATAATTGTTTAAATTGTTTAAATTCTCTAGCAGTAGATCTTAATTGATTAAATGCCCTTATAATTGATCTCTTAACTCCTATTTTTTTTACTTTGGCAACCTTAGGTTCAGGAACAACAATTAATGTCCATAATGCCCATCCAAACCACCAGACACCAACTGAAGCTAAACATGATCTAATTGCCAAATCTGAATATTCAAAAAATATTAAAAATACCAAATGGGCGAAAAGCAATAAACCACCACCTAAGTATCCATATGCATAGCCTCTGCTACTTACATCATCTAATAAATCTTCCGGAGCAATATGTGGTAAAAGCGAGTTATAAAATACATTTGAACCGGCTGCGCCTATAGCACCAAGAAAATAAAATGCTAAGCTAAATAGCCAAGGCGAAGATGAGTATGCAGAGAAAAATAACATCAAAGTGCTCAGACATCCAGTTATACAAAAAATAGTCATTAATTTCTTTTTAATTCCTGCCCTATCAGCAATAATTCCAAATATAGGGCTGCTTAGTGCTACGAGAAATGTTCCTAACGCACCTGTTAGAGCCCAAACTACAGTTGCTGAAAACTGAAAATTAAAAATAACAACGCCTGATCCTAACTCTTCTTTATAAAGACCAACAAAATAAAGCGGCATAATTGCAGAAACAACACTTGTAAAAAAAGCTGAATTTGCCCAGTCATACATGCACCAAGCTCTTATAATTTTTTTTTCAATCGCAGATAATGCAGATAATGCAGACGGGTTTTTCCTTTTAAAAACAGATGCCATATTAATACACTACAACAGACTGACTGACCTGAGAAGTGTTTCCTGAACAAGCAGTTCATGTTCAAGCGTTCTATCTGGCTTTAATTTACCACTTATTATATCTATAAACCTATCAAATCCTTCAATATATCTGGCAGTATCATTACCTCCAAAAGAGGCAATGTAATCTTTTATTGATATATAAAACTCATTGGGTTTTTCATTAGGTATTATTGCTCTTATAGTTTGTGCAGGCTCGAATGGCTCCATTATCAAACTGCCTTTAGTTCCATATATTTCAAAC
>Ga0315326_10000884_pt1 | contig 15109 bp, 14 predicted proteins | sample M180m32315metaG_FD_203457 | JGI IMG/M metagenome (GOLD analysis project Ga0315326, IMG submission 203457) | Ammonia-oxidizing marine archaeal communities from Monterey Bay, California, United States - M1 80m 32315 | ecosystem: Environmental > Aquatic > Marine > Coastal | place: USA: California... | reverse complement strand
CTTTCATGTGTCAAGGCGGGTGGTATATCCCATCCATTTGTCCCATCTGCTGTATTCAGTATACGAACTGCACCTGAATACAACCCTACTATTCGCGGGGTTAGTTGGGGATTTTCCGTTCCAAATTCCACACGTATTCGATACGAATCAACACTAGGGAGTACTGGGAATGACTGATTGGTCGAAGTGAACGAATCCTCTAATGCCACCCCATTTACATCAACTAAAGTGGACGAAACCCACGCTCCATCTGGAACAATAGCATCAACATCAATTGTGGGGGCGAACCCATGGGGGTTTTCAAAAATCAAATCACTGGTCCACGAACCGTTGGATTCAAACCAATCTACAATCACACCCACATCGTCAATATACCATCCATCCATCTCAATGAAAGAATCGGAAAAGAATGAGAAACGGAGCATTACGTCTTGTCCTCCAAAACTAGAAAGATCACCTTCGACATGGGTGAATGATTTGTTGGTAGTACAACTACCACCTTTCTGATTGGAACCATCCCATACCCATTTTTGGTAAAATGGAGATTGTGCATTGTTCCAATGCTGCACATCATAGAATAGAGGGATATCTTGCCCGTAGATTTGCCATGAGATCCCATTATCCACACTTGTATACAATGCTCCACCATCCCATCCGGGTTCAGCGCAAATAAAGTGATCAAACGAAACCCGTGCACTGGCTCCTGATGGAATGTGATATGATGGGCTGATGAGATGTGACCAAGAACTAGCAGCATGTCGATTGTCAAGACCCATTGCAACTCCAGTTTGCCCACTTGGCCAAGATGAAGGACCCCAACCACTCGTATTGGAAACTGCACCAAACGTCCACGCCTGCCCGTAGGGGGTATGCACATGCCAACCATCTGCAATGGAAGGTGCATCTTCAAACGACCATGTGGTTTCCCAGGGTCCATTATTGCCCCAATTACTCAGATATTGCCATTGATCATAGCTTCCACCTGGTAATCGATCGTGCCAATATCCACCATTTGTTGTGAAGTTCTCGACCCACATCACATCTGTCGTGCTATTGTATGTACGAGTGATGCTCATATCGTCGATGAAGACACCCTCTGGTGGATCAAGAGTTCCACCATAACCAGAGGAAGGCATTTGATCGGTTTCAACAATAATGCGAAGCATGAAACTTCCATTGCTTGGAACCGTAAATGAAGAGGGGAACGGATGTGAAACTTCAACCCAGCCTCCTGAATCCTCCATGATTGTTTGTCCAGCAACGGTCAAGCCATTTGGACCAGGGATTCCTCCAACAGGGGACATTCGATGCCAAGATACGTTATCGCTAGACACCCGGACCTCAAATTTGTCCCATGAGCCGCCTTCCAAATCAAAATCTGTCCAATATCGAATCATCCACGCTCCGGATGTTCCTGAACTCGTGTTCAATTGGACTGGGATGGTCAAATGCGCGTTTGCATCTGCTGCGTATTCTCCAATGAGTGAGCCATGGAACCATGACCCTGGAGTTTCACCATCATTGGAAATGGTAACTTCATCAACATACCAACCGGGACGATCGACTGTACCTGTTGGATCTGTCCAGATGACAAAACGGTGTTGCATATCAGTTGCACTTGCATTGTGAAGATGTGTGATATCAAAAGTGGAATTAATCCAACCACTTGCATTAGGTCCCCCAAATACACCGAATCCTGCACCTGATGCCCCATTTGGCACTGATGCTGATGATGAAATGTTCCAATTGTATCCACCATTGGGTTCGACATAATTCCAAGTAAGACCCCCATCTATACTGACTTCAACCCACGCTCCAGATGAACCTGTACTGAAATTAGTGTGATGCAAATGGTACCAATGCTTGAATGAAAATTTCCAGTGATTTGCCAAACTAGGTACCGGGCTAGATGGAGATGTGAGCCAAGCGTGAGTGCCGGCAGGCAATGGATCTTCAGGTAGAGTTGCAGCAATCAGTGATCCATCCGTAGCAAGAGATGGAATGAGGCCTCCTGCAGCCTGTCTAGCACTGTAATTCATCGCAAAGACACCATTGAATTGGGAAGGTTCAGCCATCCTCCATACATTGGCGGAACCACCTGTAGCATATTGTTGAAATTGAAGAGAAAGTGATTCTAAATCGTCAAGACGGCCTACTGTATGGTTTACACCAAGCGTCAATTCATCATCAAAAACTGAAATAGATGAGCCATTGAAAGAACCATGGCTGAAATTAAGTGACGGGTCATTTGCAAGCCAATGTGTTCCTGTTCCACCATCGGCATTGGCACCCGTCGTTACATTCACCCAACCATCGAGAATAGTTGAATTAACCGGTATTTCGAAGGAATCTTCTGTAATATTCGACAGGTTTCCATTGCCATTAGATTGCAAAATAATTTCTGAATCGCCAATGTATGGGCTATCAATGGCTTGTGCCAGAGGGGCTAAGAGCATGGTCAAAACCAGTAATGTGGCGGTTCGCATGGTCTCACCTCAGGTGGCCACACTTGGCCGTGGGTTTGAACACGACGGAAGCCTGAGTAGAGCGCCCGTAGGGCGCTTTGAACTGAATGGTTCATTTACCGGCACGGAGGAGAGGCAGTTCGCGGTGAGTGAATGGTCGGCCAAGAAATGCTACAGGGGCCCCAACTCGATGCTGTTGAAGCACAACTCCATGCACTTTTGAGAATGCAAGCAAAGCAATCCTTACCTGTAGATTTGCCCCGACCTGACTTCTGGCAAGTGTGTTCACAATTACTGCAAGCCATCGAAATAGAATTGGCTGAAACAACTCGATTGGAGGGTTTCTCTTCTCGAGCACAAACTCTCACACGCCGCCAAGCAAACTTGCGAAGAACAATTGCCAATCTGACCCGACATCGATTGAATGCCTTTGTCAACCATGCAGCATTGGCGAATCTTGCGAGTACCCCTTTCGGAGATGCTGCTTCTGAATCGAGTACGAATTTAGCCCCAGTTGATTGGCAACGACAAGATGGTGCAGAGCGTGCTTTCCATGTCGGAGTCTCAGAACTCATTGAACAATACAAGCGAAATGTTTCCTGGAATGGGTTGCAGCAAGGCGTACTGAAGGCAGAAGTGAAGATTCACCCGACAACGCCAGCCGGAAATGCTCAACTCGATCAATTTGTAGATGAGCCAGGGGGTTTAACTGGACAAGAACCCCCTGAAATAGAATCAAATGAGTTGGAAGAAATTTGGAAAGATCCTGACTTTGATGAGGAAGACCGTGTTTCAATGATGGAAGAGTATCCTGAAATTTCTGAAGCGATATCTGAAGATGTTGGTTCACAGAAAAATGATGCTATGGAAGCAAGCGAAGCAAGTGGAATGATGCGACTTCGGATCCTTAGGGACATGCCCGAACCAATTCTTGATGAATCAGGTGAGGAAATCGAACTTCTCGAAGGTGATTCATTCAATTGTGGTTCGTTGATGGCTCAAACACTGATTGCTGCAGGTTGGGCTGAAGCAGTAACCCTCGAATGAGGGGCTCAATTACTCAAGCTACGGTTCGTAGACTGAGTTCGATGGTTACGGTGTCTGGAATAGGTATGCGCATCACTTGTCTGAGTGCGGATTCATCCGTCGACTTCCCAATAATCAATTCAAGAAGGCGCTTGTGGACTCGCATTTCCCAGTGATCCCAAGTTTCGCTGCCTTCTCCATCAGGTGCCTTGCGGCATGGTACGACCAAGCGGCGGGTTGGCAATGGAATTGGACCTCGAAGTTGAACGCCTGTTTGATCCGTGATATTGCGAATCGCTTGGCAAACAGTATCAATGTCCACGTGGTTTTCACCAGTTAGTTTGATGGTGGTAACCGTTGGCATGCTGCATCCCTTATCCCGATGGTTTGAATCAGTGGTAACTTCACTTCTTCTCAATCTTCATGCAGACACCTGCTGCAACCGTCTTGCCCATATCGCGAATTGCGAAGCGGGAAAGTTCGGGGAAAGCATCCATCTGCTCAATTGCCATCGGTTTGGTTGGCATAAATCGAATCAAGCAAGCATCGCCGGTTACAAGGAAAGCCGGATTGGCTTCCTTGCCAGCCTTGGAGGTCTTCTCCAAGAGCTCGACGAAGCGAACTGCAACCTGAGCTGTGTGCGCGTGGAACACGGGTGTGTAACCTGCTGCAACAGCCTTGGGGATGTCCATCAACTGGATTTGACCAACAAAGGTCTCATCGTGACGAACGAAATTTGGTTCACTGTCTGAGTATCCAGCAATGTCTCCACGGCGGATGTCCTGTGCGGATAGACCTCGAACGTTGAATCCGACGTTGTCACCAGGCTCTGCCTTGTCAACCATTGTGTGGTGCATCTCGATGCTCTTGACTTCAGCCGATTTCTGGCTAGGGTTGAACACAACTGTCTTTCCAGCGTTGAGAATACCAGTTTCAATCTTACCAACAGGCACTGTACCAATACCGCTGATCTTGTAAACATCCTGGATTGGAAGTCGTAGAGGGCGGTCGGTTGGCTTTGGACCCATTTCGATACCATCGATACACTCGAAGAGTGTTGGTCCGTTGTACCAGCTCATGTTGTCGCTCTTATTGTACAGGTTTTCACCATTGAAAGACGAGCAAGGCACCATTGGCACATCAGCTGGATTAAAGCCAGCCATCTTGAGTAGATTGCTAACTTCTTCCTTGACGCTGTTGAACTTGTCTTCACTGTAATCGACACCAGAGATATCCATCTTGTTGATGTTGACGATAAGTTGCTTGACACCCAATACGCGCGCGAGGAAAGCGTGTTCCTTGGTCTGCGCGTTGACACCGTCGTTTGCTGCAACACAGAGAACTGCGGCGTCAGCTTGACTGGTACCAGTAATCATGTTCTTCACGAAGTCACGGTGACCTGGTGCATCAATGATTGTGAAGTAGTACTTTGGTGTGAACAATTCCTTGTGAGCAACGTCGATCGTGATTCCACGCTCGCGTTCTTCCTTCAGACCATCCATCACGTATGCGAGACCGAATCCTGCTTTGCCCATCTCGGCAGCAAGCTTTTCGTTCTTTTCGATTACGTGTTCTTCGATGTGGCCAGTGTCGAGTAGTAAACGACCAACTGTGGTCGATTTACCGTGGTCAACGTGACCTACGAATACAATGTTTAGGTGCGGCTTTTTCTTATCTTCCCACTGAGATCCCATGTTGAGTCCTTCCTTTGAGCGTCCCGCCGACAAAACTCCTCTATATGAAGGCATCCTTCCCAATTGAATAGATGGGCTCACGCTCAAATGAGATACTGATGCGCCAAAACTGATTATTTGTACTCTAACATGATGATAAATGACTTCACAGTAGTGTCGTGAGCCTTTTCATTGACCAAATCAACAGTCCATTCGCCATCTCCATGGTTTCTGAAATGCTGTGTGCTGAGGCGAAGTTCGACACAACGATCCTCATCTTCATCACAATCTCCGGCTGTTCTCTGCTCATTATCGAGATATGTTGAATTTGCAACCTCTTCCGTCTCTGAATCTGATTGAGAGCCATTGAATACGTAAGCATCGAGTCTGTTGGAACAGCCAGTTTGTTCGGAACAGGTTCCTGCTGGCCAATCATCGTCCAGTTTTGGATAAGTAAACTGAATTTTGAGATAACGGATTGTGTTGCCTGAATCCTGATGGTAGGTGATTGGAAACTCAAATGTCACAGTACCTGAACCAGAAGTCCCATTCCCATCGATTGTAAATTCAGCCCATGCGCCCCTGTAATTGACAAAGACATCCATGTCCATGGTAGAGACAAAACCTTGGTTGTCAGTGACGCTGAGTTGAATTTCATATTCGCCAGGTGCGACGTTTGTCCATTCAGTATTCTCACCAGTCAAATCCACATCATTGTCTAAATCACCATCGCCATCGCTATCGAAACTCGTATCCAAATCCCATTCGTAATCAGTCAAGTATGAACTGGAATCCCCTGCAGCAGAATCTGATCCATCCAGATATATCGTAGTGGTTGAATCCACAATGTCATCGCTAGTTTCTATTTCTTCTTCACAAATCCAAGCGAGAATGAATGTCCCTGCTGGTGGATTATCGCCCGTGCAATCGTCGTCTTTGTAATATTGAATGTCGGCTGTGGGTAAGGCTGCATCGGCAGATGCAACCATAATACTCTTTGTTTCAAAGTCAGTCATATCCCCACTGTCTGTAACTGTGAGAGTAACTTGTCTGGCTCCTTCAGAGTTGTATGTGTGAGTTACTGAAGATAAGCCGATACCCTCCTGAGTATTATCATCACCAAAATTCCATTCAAAGGTCATTTGGTCGTTATTTGGATCACGTGTTGCTGATGCATCAAATGAGACCGTGTCCCCAACTTTGACCGTTCCAGATGGTGAGATTGTAAACGATACTACGGGGGCAGAGTTACTCGACATGGTTTCAAGACATCCAGCCATTGATGTGGCGAGGAGTAGGGTTGCGGTCAACATCACGATGGTGCGTCGCATATACACAAGGAAACGTTCGTCTATCATCAACCATTCGCTAAAATGGACGGCTGTGACGTCAAAAGAAATTGAAAGTCTGCTGACGGCTTCCCAATAGCAAATCTTTGTCTGACCAACCATACACTTCTGTAATTCGGCCCATGGCTCGAGCAAGACGTTCGGCGTAAAACGACCAATCGGGAACGGGTGGCGCATCGCCTGTTTCTGCAACAAGCCATGGTTCAACCGTGAGAGGACGCTTTTTCGCATCTGTAACAATGTAACTTACTTTCATCCCTGGTGTGAACTGTAACCCACGAGCAATACGTTTGCGAGCAGCCTGTACATAGGGCAACCCATCTGGATTTGAATAAACTGAGAAGTCTACTGTACCATCTTTGAGGACTTTGCCTTTGCAAGAACGACTGATGATGAGATCTGCAACGTCAACCTCACCAGCTTTAACAGACCGGATCAAACCAATGACTTGTTTACAGGCTTCATCCTCATCACCGTCTAGAATTTTCTCAAATGTACCCATCATCGTTTTGTTGAGAAGATCAAATGAATCCGTCCTTCGAACTTCATATCCACGTATGAGCAACTCTTCTTCAGGCCAAATGACTCTACCCACGTAACGCTTCTTTGCACCATGGCTGAAGAATACTGAGAGCCCCTTTTCGAATTCAAGTTCAGCCCCTTCCTTGGTAAACCGATTGGCCAATTCATGACCGAAAGAAACCAATGTTTCCTTCCCTTCTTCAGGAGCTGAAACAAAAACTGAATCCGTATCGGAATAGACTACGGGGTGACCTTCTTCTTCCAATGCATAGATGATTTTCTTGATGTTAGAACGAGCCCAAGCCGTGATTGCTGAACCAATGTCTTGATGTGTAAATCGATAGAATGCTGAGGCAAAGACGCCGTAAAACGTGTTCATCAGAATCTTAACTGCAGATTGCATTTGATCGTGGAACATTCGAACAGAAGCATCTTGGGCGTTTTTCATCAACGCTTTGTGTTCATCACGCTGTGACATCAAATCTTGCAACAATCGTGGCACAAGACCTTCTCGAACTTCCTTCTTCAAGAATTTCGTCCCACTAGGTGATTGATTGACCTCAGTGGTTTCATCTGAATTGTCAACTCGAGTCGTATGACAAATGTTGTTTGTAATCATTATTGAAGGGTACATCGATTTGAAATCGAGCACTGCAACCCATGGATAACGACCACCTTCTATGTCGTGAACATAACCCCCGGTAATTGCATCTGATTTACCACCACGACGAGTCATGGGTACTGCAATATTTTCTCGATCTGCCAAACGAATGACCAAACTATCCAACCATTGACTGGTTGAACCGATAATCGCAGTTTCCAATGGAACCATTCCAACGGCAGCAAGGGCTTCCTTGCGTGCTGTCGCAGAAATAGCATCCAATATTTCGATGGGTAACAATGCATCTTGCGCGCAATATTCGAGAACAACATCTGGTCGTGCTGCCCATTCTTCGTCCATGCGACTCGCATCAACATCCATCTTGCGTAGTTCCTCTCGATCTGGGAACAATAATTCTGAGACGAATTTGAGCGTTTCTCGTTTGGGACGCAGAGTCATACGGGCTTCCCACCAAGCATCCATCACGCATCTACCGGTCAGAGTCCATTTCCGATTTAGTTGACGATGCGCCAAAATCTGAGGGCCTCGATTTCTAGAACCTTTGCAAGCATCTTCAGTGATGGGAACTCGAGCCCAACCAGCAAGTGCAGCTTTTGTCAATCGGTCTTTGCGATCTTCCAATTCCTCCATTCGCTCTTTGATTCTAGGCAAATCAAAATTATCGATATTGTATCCTGTAATGATGTCAGGGTCACTATCTCGGACCAAACGTGTCAGTCCTTCCATCATTTCGCGTTCATCGCCGCGAAATGTATGCGTCTCACTTTGACCATTTTGTTGAACCACAGCAGCCGCACACAGAATGCGGCCGGTTTCAATACTGGTTTCTAAATCAAAAGAAAAGGTGATGAATGGTGCTGCAAATGCTTCGACGTTTTGCAAATCATCAATATGGCATCGAGCGACTTGATCTGTCGGGTACAGACCTCTGCCACCTGCATCCCGAATGGCATCACCATCTTTAGGCAATAATTGCCCTTTCCAAGCAATGTGCGGGCCCAAATCCAAATCCAATAACAAGCGCTGAGGGAATATGATATCAGCGCTACTAACAATCCACCCTTCGGCCTTCAACGCCTCACGAATTTTGGGGACGTTGTAGGGTTGTTTGACTTCAACCTTCCAATGTGGTTTGATTCCCAAATCGGTCCACTTGTCTACAGGTGAATGAATTAATGTGACATCTTTCACATTGCGAACCTTTTCCAATCGCTCTTCAATATCAATTGGTAATTCTGCTGTTTTCCCAAGTACTGCAATTTCTAGAAAAGGACGCAGGCCATGAACCAACAGAAGTGTTGAGTGACCTTCACGTGCACGCAACCAGAGTTCAACTACTGTCTGTGAGCCAAAGGGCTGGTAGGAAGTCGCGACAATGCAGGCCTCCTCTTCAGCGGACATGAACCTTGATTGAGGCGGGTGTCTTTGAATTCTATGGGAGAGGTCGCCCTCATTGGTTTGAGAAAACGCAGGCGGAATGGTTGAGAACCACCCCCTGCGTTCGCAGTCTAGCCAAGTGCTCAAAGCGGGGTAGAATTGTCATGGAGGAACAAATCGATTGGGACGCACTTACCTTCTCGTTTACCCCTACAGATACGATGTATGTAGCCAAGTGCAAACTCGGCGAGGAATGGACACAAGGAGATATGATGCCCTTTGGAGACATCACGATTTCTCCAGCTGCTGGTGTTCTCAACTACGGCCAAGGGCTCTTTGAGGGTATGAAAGCACAACGGAGTGTCAATGGCGGCATTGTCCTATTCCGCCCTGAACGAAATGCAGCTCGCCTTCAATCTGGTGCGAAGCGATTGGGTATGCCACCCGTACCCGAAGATATGTTCCTTGATGCTGTGGAAAGCGTGGTCGCTGCCAATGCACGTTGGGTTCCACCGACGGGGAAAGGCGCCCTCTATATCCGGCCAGTATTGTGGGGTACCGGTGCAATTCTCGGAGTATCACCTGCTCCCGAATACACATTCATGATCTATGTTTGTCCCGTTGGACCTTACTTCAAGGGTGGAATGCATCCCATCTCTCTGAAAGTCAGCGATGACTATCATCGTGCTTGTCCGGGTGGTTCTGGTGGAGTCAAAGCGATTGGGAACTATGCGCCAGGCATGATGCCTTCAAAGGGTGCAAAAAGTGAAGGGTTTGCAGAAATTATCTATCTTGATGCAGTTGAGCATCGCTATATTGAGGAAGTGGGGGCTGCCAATTTCTTCTGCGTAAAAGATGGAGTGATCTACACACCAGAATTGACTGGAACTATTCTTCCAGGAATCACCCGAGCATCAATCATTGATTTGGCTCGTAACAAAGGATACGAAGTTCGGGAAGAAAAAGTTGACATTGAATTTGTCTTACAAGCAGACGAATGCTTCTGTGCAGGTACTGCCGCGGTGATTAGCCCCATCGGATCGATTTGTCATGGCGATGTTTGTACAATGTATTCCAACAACGAGGTAGGAACTGTTACGGGTGAGTTGTATGATGCACTTACAGGAATTCAAACTCAATCGGAACCCGATGAATTCGGTTGGATTCGCAATGTCCCACTCCCAAATCTCTAATCCTGTAAATCGAAGTGATTCATGATGCTGCGATTGGTCTATTTTCCAGTTCCAGGCCGGGCTGAAGCCTGTCGCGTTGCCTTGGCATTTTCAGGTTTGGAATGGGAAGATGTTGAAGTCACTGGAGTACGATTTGAAATCATGAAAAATAATGGCGAGTTGCCTTGGGATATGTTGCCAATTTTACAGACACCTGAAGGAACCATTGCCGAATCGTCAGCAATCCTTCGATTTGTAGGGCACGATGTAGGTTTGGTTCCAGAGGACCGATTTCAATCAGCCAAAGTTGACGAGTTTATCGATGGAATGGGACCGTTGGCAACAGCACTGAATACAACGTTTGGAATCTCAGATGAAGATGAGAGAATTCGACTCAGGAAAGAATTGTTCTCGCCCCAAGGTGCAGGAACCAAAAATCTCGCTTTACTGCAAAGGAAAGTATCCCAATCAGATACTGGGTGGGCAGCTGGTACGGATGAGATGACCATCGCTGATCTCAAATTATTCACAGAACTATTCGCACTATTCTCTGGAAACTATGACGGCATAGAAGCATCTGTGATTTCTGATTACCCTCAACTACTGAAGTATCATGAAAAAGTGGCCAATGAGCCTCGGATCAAAGCGCATTATGCTACAGTGAGTCCAGATGAAATCCGCTGGACGTTTCTTCCTGGAGCATTTGACAATTTGTGATTTTATTCGCTCTCTGGTGGCGAACAGGTGCTAAATCCGAATCTGTGAATCATTTGCGACGCTTGCGACGTTCGCTCGGTTTGCGACCTTTTGCAGATTTGAACGATTTACGTTGACTCTGCCCTCGCTTATCTCCAACCTTAGGGCCGCTTGTCTTGGCCGCCTTCTCTACTGCCTTGGCTTCTGATTGCTGATTGTTCCATGCGGTTCCAATTGCCTGAAGTATACCTTCTTTGGATTCTGCTCCTGTTGCTGAGAGCGCATCAGTTGTTGAAATCCACAACCTTCCTTCCTGTAAATGTGGCCTTGATGGGTGGCTGGTGTTTTCTTCACGCTTCATTTTGCGAATGCCTGCACTACGAGCAGCAAATGCCAATCCATCAAGAGTGGGGTTGGCAACTGAACGGTTCTTGGAAACCCGTCGCCCAGACCGACGACTTGTCTTCGAATCGAAGTAACCTGGCCAAACGACAACTCGGTCTGCGTGGTTCGCCATCTCGGTCCCTCCGAGACTGGGAACAGGTCCTCTGTTGTCAACCTTCACTCTAGCAGAACGCCATTGATGACGCCATGACTGCCGGGTCGGCTGGTGATTCGAACTTGCCCTTTGTCTGTCTCAACAACTGCGCCCTTGGTCATGATATTTCGGCGGACGTAGTTAGGATCCGCTGCATTCTCTGAAACGGATTGAAGAGTAGCCTGAGTGACCTTTCCAGTCTTTTTATCAGCGACGTTGATGGTCGTGTCAAAGAGAACCCGGACGGTTTGTGAACCTGCACGCTTGCGGTAATTCTTACGGCTTGGATCGCCAATCATAGCAAACTGCTTCTCAGATGCGATTTCGGTGCGACGCTTGCCTCGATAGCTGCTTGGTCGCTTGAGTCGACCGCCGGATGGCTTGCGTCGTGAGATACCGTGCCAGTGTGCCATAATACTTCCCTCTGGGAAGCGGGCGACTTACTTCCCTTATTTCAAGAGCGCGATTGACAATTTTTGCCACCCGGTGGGTAAATAGCCGTAATACGGCCCGCTAGAATTGGCGATAACTGTGAGTGATGGACGCTTGGAATTCAAAATAGAGCTGCGTGATGAATCTGGACAATTGGCACTTGTAAGCCGTGAATTTGCAAATAGGGGCATCAATATTGAAACAATGTGTGCAATTGATACCAACGTGGTCATCGTAACCACTCAAACCGTTGAAGCCCGTATGGCATTGGATTCATTGGGAATTTCATTTGCAACCACGCAATTGTTGTCACAATCCATGCCGGACAAACCTGGCGCACTTGCAGATTTCGCAGAGCGCTTAGGTGATGCGGGTGTTAGTATCACTTCGATTTACGTATTATCAAGAATACAAGGAGCAACTGAATTGGCCTTCTCGGTCGATAATCTCGATAAGGCTCGAGCCACACTCAACCTGCACGAATCAGTGCCACCCTGATTAGGCCAAAATTAAATCTAATTCAGAAAGAACGGTTCCATCTTCCCGTAGCAATCGCGCTTGGAGGTGATCACCTCTGATTAACGGGCCTACTCCCGAGGGTGTGCCACAAAAGAGTAAATCTTCTTTTTCAAGTGGAGCCCATTGGGCCAAATGGTCTAGTAAATTGAGGGGGGTGAATATCATCTCTTCAATTGAGGCTTCTTGTCTTGGCTCACCATTGATTGCGAGTTCCAATCGGAGGTGTGAGAGTCCCACTGGAGGTTCGACAAAATTGCCAACTACTGCACTGTTCGCAAACCCTTTCGATTGTGTCCAGGGCATACCGGCGGACTTGGCCTCGTCCTGAGTGGGACGATCTGTCAAATCAAGACCTACAGCAATTCCAGATAGCGTTTGGTTTTCCCCCAATTTGAGAACCAACTCCACCTCGTGATGTATCTCGTTCAAATGTGCAGGAATCATCATCTCACAACCCATAGGAGGCTGAGCAAGAGCAGCCCATGGCTTCAAGAAGAAACGTGGCGAAACAAGGGGATTACTTCCCATTTCCTTTGCATGTGCCGCAAAGGTTCGGAGTGCGCACCAAATGCTCGGCATGAGACGGCGAGGGGCCTCAACTGCTTCTAAAGAGTGGGTAGAAGTTCATGGAAACTTCGCCACGGTCTAAAACCAGTAATCGGTCAAATTCAAGTTCTTCCCAATCTTCAGTTTCTGTCAGAATCTTAGTAGAAACCAATGCTGCTCCGCCGTATCTCTTTTGGCGGCGAAGAAGATATATTGGTTTGGAATGATGATGATGGAAAACATACAGGGAATTACCATCACTGATGAGCAAATTAAGATTGATATCAGTACCGTACCGTTCTATGACATGACGTATCGCAAATTTGACTGCAGAATATGTTCCTCTAATTCCCCTCTGATTTTGGTATTCTTCAACCTTGTCCATTATTTGATGGAAAATTTGTTCCGAATCAGTTTCTCCTTCGGAAAGGTGGTGAGGGGTTGCTCCTGCAACAACCCCATTATGAGCCATGATCCAATCTCTTCCTTGGTAGTGACGTCGAAATGGATGGCAGTTACACTCACAATTGTTAATTGAACCATCATACCCACGTGTTGCCCATCGAACATGAGCTAAAATGCTGTTACTACGAATCTCTTCAATCAATTCTGCAAATCGATCGTTTAGGTCAGCCCGGTCAGGTGAACGTTCAACTGTTGCTGAATTACCATCGAACCATCCGATACCCCAACCATCTCGATTACGGCGGCCTAATTCTCTAAAGAGGGGAAGAATTTGACTGGCCCTGTCAACTTCATTGCAACTCATTGCAAATAAATCACACATAATACAAAATATGTGCCCGACCTATATGAAGACTACAGAATACCTCTTGGGGAGAGTTCAAAGAGCGCCCCTAATCTCTTTGTGATGTGGCAAAGAAGGATTGGAAATTGAAAGGTCGCAAACCGGTGCGGCACAAGAAAATCAAGGGACTCATTGAGAGATTGACTGTACCCCTTGGACTTGAAACTGATTTGTCAACAGCATTCTTAGAAACAGCAACGTTTGGGCCATGGAATATGTTGATTGTTGACAAATCTCCCCTCGGAATGGAAGTTGAAGGTCCGGAAGGGGATACCATTGCTTTTCCAACATTACGTGGAATCCTTGCTTGGAATCCCACACGGAAATGGTGTGATGTAGACCACGGAGCAATCCCCTTCCTGATGAATGGTGCCGATTGTATGGCAGCGGGAATTCACAGTGCCTGTGATTCCATTAAGTCAGGGGATCTCATTTGGATTCGTGACCAGTCCCACGGTAAACCGTTGGCCATTGGCTGGGCCATGATTGATTCCAACCAAATGGTTGACGCCGTTAAAGGCAAAGCTGTAAAAATGCTTCACCACATTGGTGACGAACTTTGGGAACTTGAGTTGTAATCACTCAACCTTGCGAACGTTGACCGCATTGGGTCCTCGATCACTTTCTCCAACTTCGAATTCGACGGTGTCGCCGTCTTCTATTCTTCCTTCAATGTTGGATATGTGAACAAAGAGGTCGCCTTCGCCCTCTCGTTCGATGAATCCGAAGCCTTTCGTCTGATTAAACCACTTGACAGTACCTTGTGCCATAACACCCGCGCGCACGCTCATAGTAATTGATAGCATACCCTGCTCAAACTCCTAATTCAGCCAAAAATGCAGTTTAGCAAAATTTCCGAAAACTGCCAAATTGCAATCAAGCAAGGAGATGATTATTCAAGGAAGGCCGGAATCACGTAGCATGATGCGACGCGTGTATGCCTTGGTTCTCGCTCTTTCTCTTTGTCTTCCGTTGGCAATCGCAGCAGATAACCCTGGCGTCAATCGAACCATCGATGTAGCCGGAACGCCCATCGATTCAATTCACACACCGGACGTGTCCGCAGACGGGATGAATTTCACAATCTGGGTAAATTTGACTGATGTAGCAAGTGAGAATGGAACCACTGTGGAATGGACAGTCCAACAATGTATCAACAGTGGTGTATGCAACCCGCCAGAAAAAATCTCAATGGATTTTATTGAGGATCGGGGAAAATGGACAAGTACCATCACTCCCGTTGACACGCACTCATACATCAATTACGACATCATTCTGACCTTCGCAAATGGTGAAGACGAAAAATTCCCAGAAAGAGGCTTTTCTGAAGGTGGGAAAGTTTGGTCCGATTGTTGGGTTTCTGG
>Ga0315326_10000882_pt1 | contig 15116 bp, 15 predicted proteins | sample M180m32315metaG_FD_203457 | JGI IMG/M metagenome (GOLD analysis project Ga0315326, IMG submission 203457) | Ammonia-oxidizing marine archaeal communities from Monterey Bay, California, United States - M1 80m 32315 | ecosystem: Environmental > Aquatic > Marine > Coastal | place: USA: California... | reverse complement strand
CAGGAACGCTATATGGGATGGGAATCACAAACCCTTTCATCATGGGCCAACTACTAAAACACCAGGAAAGTCAGTTGCAGGTCCTGCTATAACATTACAATTTCTTCCTAAAAGAGAGGATATCTACAATGAAGATGAATATAGTGACCCAGAGCTACAGCTTCATAGACATGCTCTATACCAAACAGAGCCAGGAGATATAGTAGTAGTAGATGCCATGGGAGATATGACTAGTGGAGTATTCGGTGAAATGATGCTTACGTTCTTTCAAGGAAGAGGAGGGGCAGGAGTTGTTATAGACGGATGCATAAGAGACTTTGTGCATGCTCAAGAATTAGAAATTGGCATGTGGCTAAAAGGAGTTACCCCTAACTTTCATACTCAAACAAATAAATACCCTCATGCTGTCAATATTCCCATTTCTTGCGGCGGAACATTAGTAATGCCTGGAGATATAATAGTTGCAGATGATGACGGAGCTGTTGTCGTTCCTCAGAGCATGGCTAATGAACTTGTTGAATCAGCGGGTTCTCATAGTGATTGGGAAGTTTGGGTAAGACAGAAGTTGGCAGCAGGCGGCCATTTAAAAGATTATTATGGGCGTACTGTATGGTCTAAAGAAACAGATGATGAATACAAGAAATGGTGTGAAGATAATAATGTTAAGTACATCTCTCTAGAAGAAGAAATGAAACATAAAAAGAAGTAGTGAGTTGAAATCTATAATTCTTACAATTTCATGTTCTGACAAACCAGGCATTGTTGCTGAAGTTACAAAATTTCTATTTAATAATGGATTTAATATCATAGAATCAGGCCAATTCAATGATAAATATACTGATAATTTTTTTATGAGAACTGAATTTCAATTACATGATAAAAATGATACTTTTTCTGAAAATTCTTTTAGTGATTTGAAAGATAAATTTGATTCGGAGGTTACAAAAAAAATAGGAATGGCTTGGGACATGACTTATGCTGAAGAAAAGATTCCTGCCTTAATATTGATATCCAAAGAAGATCATTGTTTTAACAGCATTCTTTCAAAAATAAATAACATAAACATATCTATAAAGGGAGTCATCTCAAACCATGAAATCCATAAAAAATCCGTAGAACAAAAAAATATAGATTTTTATTACCTTCCTGTAAATAAAGAGAATAAGCAAATCCAAGAAAAGGAGATATTAAAAATTTATAACTCGACAGGTTCTAAATTAATAGTATTGGCAAGATATATGCAAATTCTTTCACAAGATATATGTAAAGCAGTTGAAGGGAATGCAATAAATATTCATCACTCATTTCTACCTGGATTTAAAGGTGCCAAACCTTATCATCAAGCACAAAAAAGAGGGGTAAAAATAATTGGAGCAACTGCTCATTATGTGACTAGCGATTTAGATGAAGGACCAATCATAGAACAGGAAACTTTAAGAGTAAGTCATTCTATGCCAATAGAGAAATTAATTGAAATGGGCAAAGATATTGAATCTATTGTTTTATCAAAAGCAGTAAAACTTCACTGTGAAAAAAGAGTTTTCTTAAACAATAATAAGACTGTGATCTTTGAATAATATTAGACTTACTTGAACTTTTTAATTCAGCAAATATACTTAAAAAATGATAAAAAAAATTATACTCATAAACTTGATATTAATTTTATTGATTTCTTGCTCTTCAGAAAATAATAAAGAGGATATAGATATATCAGATGAGATTAAAACCTCTATGATAACGGAAGAAAATAAAATTTATGAGATTGAAGATTTTAAAAATATTGGATGGAAACAGAATAAGAAACTTAATAGCTCTGACTTTCCAAAAACTATAGGTATTTGGTATGGATTTTTTAATAAACGTGATGTAGAAATATGGATTTATAACTCTCATTCTGATGTATTAGAAAATGGAATGACCTATGCTGAAAAAGTAATAAATAAAAGACCTACTAATAGAGACCCCACTAATCCTACTGAAATTAGATATCATGCATATGTTATATCTGGAAATTCCTTAATTCTTTGCGAGGATAAAATAGAAGACTGCATAGAATTGCTTTCTAAAATTAATTAATTTATGAATTTACACTGGAAAAATAAACCAGAAAAAATAAATTCATTGTCGCTATCTGATAAAAAAATCATCAATGAGTTAAATATATATTCAAGCCATAAAATAAAGAATATTTTAATTAAGTCAGATAATACAGTGGGAATCTCTTCACTTCTTAATTCTAAAGCCATGAATAAAATTAATGACTCAGGTGGCATCAAATTAATTTATATTGATCCTCCATATTTCACAGAGAAATCACAATTGATGAAAAAAACAAAAGAAGAAATAGTTGCTTACGAAGATATATATAATCACTCTCTAGAAGATTATTTAAATGAAATATACATACAAATTAAACTCCTTCATTCCTTACTAAGTAATGATGGCTCTATATATGTTCATGTTGATTACAGGACAAGTAGTTATATTAGAATAATCTTAGATGAAATATTCGGTTATAAAAATCTTAGAGGGTACATAATATGGAATGTTGATAATGGGGCAAAAAGCAAAAAATTCTGGAGTAATCAACATAATGATATTTTAGTTTATTCTAAATCAGATAAATTCATATTTAATTCATCATCTAAACTTCTTAAAACAGAATATTCTGAATCTAGCTTAAAAACTCACTTCAGAAAAAAAGATTCTGACGGGAGAACCTATAGGGAAAGAAAAATTAATTCGAAATCATATAAATATTATGCAGAAGATGGAAAATTAGTAGGCTCTGTCTGGAATGATATTAAATCTATGGAAGCAAATTCACCTTTAATGAAAGAATATACTACTTATCCTACCCAGAAACCAATTAGTCTACTTAGTAGAATCATTTCAGCTTCTTCCCAAAAAGGAGATTTTATCATGGATACATATTGCGGTTCTGGGACATCATTAGCAACAGCAACTAATCTAAATAGGAATTGGATTGGGATTGATCAAAGTGAAAAAGCTATAAAAATAACAGAGTCAAGACTTAACAAAAATTACTACAGGATAGTATAGATTTTTAGGATCCTAAACCTATATAATTTAGGCCTATTTTTTCAACTTCAAATCTGTCCAAAATATTCCTCATATCAAAAATAATATTTGATTCCATCAAGTCTTTTAATTTATTTAAATCAATCGATTTAAATTCTTGCCATTCTGTCATAATAATGGCACAATCCGCAGATTCTGAAGCTAAATAAATATCTTCAAATTGACAGTATTTATTATTATCAACCTTAAATTTAGCAACTGGATCATATGATCTAACTGAGTACCCATCCTTCAGTAACATATTAATTAATTTTATAGATGCCGAATTTCTTATATCATCTGTTCCAGCTTTAAATGCTAAACCTAATATAGTGATAATTGCACCAGAAGAATCAATTTCTTTAGTTACCTTATCTCTTATCAAATCTACTTGCCTTTCATTTCTATCTAAGATCGCCTTCATAAAAGTAGACTCTAATTCAAAGAACTTGCCTAATTCTATAAGAGCTGCAAGATCTTTTTCCAAACAAGGACCACCAAAACCTGGGCCTGGCTGCATATAATTTGTTCCAATTCTTGGGTCTAGTCCCATTCCACTAATAACATCTTTTACATCAGCCCCCACCGATTCACAAATCTGAGCCATTTCATTAACAAAAGATACTTTATTCGCTAAGAAAGCATTTGATCCATACTTTATCATTTGAGCAGAAGGTAAGTTTGTAATAACAAATGGAATTTCTTTTTCTTCAACTGCTATATCTTCTGGAACTGACAGGCTTCTATTAATCAAAGGAGAGTAGAAGTTTTTTAATAAATCTATAGATCTTGAAGAATTTGCTCCTAAGACAATTCTGTCCGGGTTAAAGAAATCATATACTGCTCTGCCCTCCCTAAGAAATTCAGGGTTTGAAGCAATTTCAAAGTCTTCGCCTTCCTTAAAAACTTTACCTAATTCTTCTTTTAGCATATTTACTGCAGTAATAGGCAAGGTGCTCTTGATAACAATAAGAGTAAAAGGGTTCATATTATTAATTAAGTCACTTAAAACAGCCTTTACTTGGGAAAGGTCAATGTTGCCATTTAGATCAGTAGGAGTACCTACAGAAATTATAATAAGATCAGAGTTCTTTATAGCTAAATTAGTATCTACAGAAAACTCAATCATTTTTTCCTGATTGCAGTAATCTAGAAGAGACTTAAGTCCTTCTTCATATATGGGGGGGTCCCCATTTTTTAGAAGGTCAATTTTATCTTTATCAATATCAGTAGCTATTACATTGTGCCCCATTGTTGATATGCCTAATCCAGTAATAAGGCCGACATATCCTGCGCCACCTATTATAGAAACTTTCATATGAACCTTAACTTCAATATTTGCTATAATAACAATTGAAATAACATTAATTTATTTAAACAATAAAGTCTAACAAGAATAATTACAGTGAAAAAATTAATTACAATTCTTATTTTATCAATATCAGGATTAATAATATCTTGTGGTTCTTCAGATGTACTTAATTTTGATCCAGATCCTACTCCTACTCCGATACCTACTCCTACTCCTACTCCGATACCTACTCCTACTCCAGCTGGATATTCTGACACAATAAAAGAGTTATTTTTAGGATTATGTACATCATCAGCTAGTGAAGAATTTTGTGAATGCAGTGTTAATCAGATTGAAGAAAATATTCCTATAGAAGAATTCCCTGTAGAACCCCTTATGGAAAAGGTTCTGAGCGGAGAAATTAATGAAAGTTCTAATCCTTCAGGCTTGGCCAATATTTTTCCTCCAGAAGTAATGCAGACCGTAGCTCCATGTTTTGCTCTTATTCAACCAGAAGAAGAAATAAAACTGGAAGTTGCTGAAGAAGAAGTTGAGGATTTAAAACTGCCTGAAAATACAGATAATTTATCTAAAGAAGATTTATTGATTCCTGTTACAGAGTTATGCTTAAAGCAAGGATCGCTAAAGTTCTGTGAATGTACAACCGAAGCAGTATCAAATAATTATGATGATGATGAACTACTCGAATTAAGAAAAGATTTAGAAAAAGGTTCATTGCCTCCAGCGTTAATTCAACTTGGCATGATGAACTGTGCTATATATATAGGAAAATGAATTTATCTAACTTAAGAAGAATGTATGGCAGCTACTAAATTTCCCATTAAGTTGTTATTAGCATCATTTTTTTTAACAATTTTAATGTTGTGCGTAGGCTTAGGATGCAGTTCTAGTGATGATAAGAATCAAGAGAATGAATCAAGTTCCTCTCAATCAGAAGAAGGAATTGTGCAAATACTTAGCCCAAATAGTTTATACACTGTAGACGATATTATTGCTGCTGGGTGGAAAAAATCTAAAGAACTCTCATCTGAAACACTGCCTGATGCGACTAGTGTATGGTATGGCTTCTATAAAAAGCGAGATGTTGAAGTTAGAATTTACGAATCACATGATTCGGCTATAAATTCAGGAATAGGGCCGGCAGAAGAAGCAACAGGGATGGGGAAGCCTGACAGGACAGGTGAAGGAGCAGGTTTTTTTATGACTCGGATGACTTATGCCGCTTATGCAGTTGTCGGAAATCTTGTTTTGATGTGCGAGCTTGATATCCAAGATTGCCAAGGTTTGATAGATAATATTAAATAGTAGTCTTTATCCATTACGAAGTTTATCTATTTCTTACTCCCATTAATTAATCAAATAGAGTATTAATTATTCAATGAATTAATATTTTCTCATACTCTTGAGTAATTTTTTCAATGGAAAAATCTTTTGATCTTATCCTCGCACGATTTATTAATTCAGCATTATCTCCTGACAATATATCTTCAATAGTTTTAGCTAAATGACTATAGTCACCGACTTTAAATAGCTTTCCATTTACCCCATCATTTAAAATCTCTCTGGGCCCGCTCGGGCAATCAGAAGAAATTACAGGAATGCCGATTAACATTGACTCTACTATTACGTTACCAAAACCTTCCCATATCGAAGACAATATAAATAGTTCAGATTTTGACATAAACTTCCAAGGATTATTTTGATAGCCTAACAATTTTACTCTATCTCCAATATTATTATTTCTAATAAACTTCTCTAAATTATCTCTTTCTGAACCCTCTCCAACAATATATAAATTACAGTTAATCTTAGGATAAATTTTATTGAATGCCTTTAATAGAGTTATATGATCTTTTTGTTTAGTTAGTCTTCCCACACTGATAATCAGCGGCTTATCACTTAATAAATCTGAGTCTATGTCCTCTTGAGCCAAAGATAAAATTTTCTCGTCAGCTGAAGGATTATAAATAGTCCTAATTTTAGATGAATCTAATTTAAAATTTTTAATTAAACTTTGCTTCACGCCTTCAGATATTGCAATTATATTATCTGCCTTTGGGTATAAGAAACTCTTAATATTATTTATTAAGAATCTGGAAAATAATGACCTCTGTGTAATGGATGAATATTTAGGGTCAACAGCTTCTCTGATAATCAGTTTGAATTTATTTTTCAAGTTGATTTTTAGGATGATAGATACTGGAATGTTTTTAACAGCTAATAAAACATCCGGAGAATGTTTTTTTATGAATTTCTTAATTTTGAAATAATAGAGAATATTTTTAAAAATTGAAAAAATTATATTCGAATTCTGATCTATAAAACTTGACCCCAAAGATAATAATTTAACTCTCTCATCAAAATAAGAAATGCTCTCTTCAGAAGGTTTTTCAGAAATAATCGATACGTCCCATCCTCGATCTAACAAACCTCTGGATAATCTACTCATGGATCTTTCAATTCCTCCTTTTTCTAAAGAAGGAATTAGTATAAATAATTTCATTTTAATATGGCTTTGGTGATTCAGAATTAATCACAGAACTCGCAGCTGAAAGGGATGAGCCTTTCTCTACCTCATGATTATTTTTTATTAGTAAATTCTCAAATGCATTAAGAATCCCAAACACATTAGACGCAACACATGATTCGCCCATAAGACCTATTCTCCAAACTTTACCTGAAAATTCCCCTAAGCCCCTACCTATCTCTATTAAATAGTTGCGCAATAATTCTGTTCTAAAATTATCATCATTGATTCCGTTAGGTATCTTTGCCACGGTAAGCTGATTTAGTGCTATAGACTCATCTATAGGGAGTTCAAGACAAAGAGATTTTAAGCCAGATTTCAATGCATCGGACATTAATTCATGCCTCCTAAATTTATTTTCAACTCCTTCCTCAAACGTAATATTCAAAGCTTCCCTTAATGCATAAACTAAATTTACAGGTGTTGTTTGGTGCGCAATATGTTCTTTGCCCCAATAGTTAGAAATACCAGATAAATCTAGATACCATGAAGAGGGAGGAGACTTTCTATTCTTAATATAATTTAATCCTTCTTCGCTAATTGCTACAGGACTTAAGCCTGGAGGGGCAGCCAAACATTTTTGAGTCCCACTATAAGCGTAATCAATATTCCATTCATCGAATTTTATTTCAGTACCTGCAAGAGAAGTCACGCAATCAACCATTAATTTAGCACCATATTTTTTACATAGTTGCCCTATTTCTTCTATCGGGTTAATTACCCCTGTAGATGTTTCTGCATGAATTACAGCAACTAATTTAATATCTGACCTCTTCAATTTATCCTCTAATATCTCTAAATCTACTGCTGTCCCCCATTGAAAATCCAATGTAGAAAAGTTAAGTTTTAATCTTTCAGCCATTAAGGTCATTCTTCTACAAAAATATCCATTATTACAGATTAATACCTCTTCATCATTTTCTGCCAAACAACTAAATCCTGCCTCCATTCCTGCAGAGCCAGTGCCTGCAATAGCAAAAGAAGTGCCTTTAGTATTGTAAAGAACGGAAAGGCTTTCTGAAACTTCATCTAAAATTTCAAAAAAGTCAGGATCTAAGTAACCCATTACAGGATTAGACATTGCCTTTAAAACTCTTGGATGAGCAGAGCTTGGGCCTGGGCCTAAAATTATTCTTCTTGGAATTTGCTTTGACATTTTTATGTAAATATATATTTAACTTGATAAGTGATTCTACACTCTACATCAATAAACTAAAAAGATTTAATCAATTTTATTTCCAAATTCTTGCTATAATAATTTAAATTATAGTAATGTTTTATTATGGTTAACCTAAATAAAAGATTTGAGATAAATGAATTCAGTGATGCTTTCCTAATTTTTTATTCAATATGGATTTATTCATACAATAATAATTTTTCAACAAAAAAATCATACTTTGATAGTCAATTCAAACTGAACTATGGAATTGGAATTGAAGAATATTTAATCAACAATCCATCTCTAGAAGAAGAGATGAAAAATGAATTAGAAGCCAAAGATTTAATTAATTCTATATTTTCGCTAATACACATACAAAATTCTCTAGATAAAAAAATCTCTAATTATCTTATTGAAAATTATAAACTTGAAAAAACTAGCACTAATCTTGAAAAGTTGTCTCAACACATAAACAAAAAATTAGAAAAAATTGTTTTAACAACTAGATTAGTAAATAAAGAAAAAAATAAATTTTCATCTATAAAAACCTGCAATTCATTATTGGGCATAGCGTGGATAAATATTTCAGAAATTATCTCAAAAAACAAATTGGTAAAAATATGTACATATATAAAATGTAATATGATTTTTGTCTCAAATAGAAAATCTTCTGCATACTGTAATGCTAAGTGCCAAACAAGAGCTAAGTCTCATAGAGCGTATTATGGTGCATCAAAAAAATATAATGAAGGTAAGCTAGAGGTTAATTCAAATACGCCTATTAATGATAAAAATAATGTAAATAGATTGCCTCCTGAGGAATTTAAAATACCTGAAGAATATGAACCTGATTTTGGCTTCTTTGATGGAGAAGATGATAAATTAAAAATATTGGGTAGTTAAATATTAGATAAAAGTTATATAAAATAATAAAATTAATTATTATAGAGAGGAACTAATTATGCATATAAAAAAAATATTATTTATTTCAATAATTTCATTATCATTCTTATTAATTTCTTGCAGTGGCGAGACATCTGGAGATGAAAATTCTGAGGATGGCGGAATTGTGACTTCAAGAATACTAAATGAAAATTCTAATCATTCTATCTCAGATTTTGAAAATGCTGGTCTTAAAAAACCAAAATCAATTCAAGCAGATGCTGTAGATAAAAAAACTGGAGAAAGAATAACACCAGAAGCAACTGAAGTTTATGTAGGGTTTTTTAAAAGCTCTTTAGGCCCTAAAGATATAGAAGTTAGATTTTATGCTAGCTATGAAAATGCTAAAACTTATGGAGTTCCTCCTGCAGAAACAACTATAAGTACTGCCGTTGAGGCTGGAGGAGCTGTAAAAGGTGCAGGAACATTCGCTAAATCAAGTTATGGTGCATATATAGTAAGCGGGAACACTGTCATGTTATGCCAAGTTCAAATAGAAGTTTGTGACGAATTAGCAGCAGGATTAAAATAGTGAAGTCTTATGACCTGCTCCTAAAAAATGGTAATCTGATTGACCCTAAAAATAATTTGAATGGGTCATTTGATGTAGCTATATCCAAATCAAAAATATCAAAAATAGCTAAATCTATAGATCAAAATAAATCTAATACAGTTATAGATGCAAGTAATATGATTATTTGTCCTGGGCTGATAGACCTTCATGCACATTGCTACGGATATTTTGGAGCTATTTTCCCTGATGAAATGTGTCTTCCGTTTGGCACAACAACAATGCTTGATGCAGGTGGGTCTGGATGGAAAACTTTTGATGATATGAAAGAAAAAGTAATAAGTAAGAGTACTGCTAGAGTTTTGTCTCTTCTAAACATTGTAGGGTCCGGAATGATTATAGATAAAGAGCAAGTAGTTTCAGATATGGATCCGGTTGCTACAGCAAATAAAATAAACGAAAGAAAAGATTTAATTGCTGGCGTCAAAGTTGCGCATTTTGAAGCCAATTCATGGCAAGCAGTAGACAAGGGCAGAAAAGCTGCAGAATTATCTGGAACATTCATGATGGTAGATCAAAACCCAATCAAAGGAAGGTCAATGGAGGATTTGCTATTAAATCATATGGTAAGCGGAGATATATTAACTCATATGTATGCATGGGGCAAACCAATAATAGGCCCAAAGTCAACTGTGGAAAACTTCTTCCTGAAAGCAAGAGAAAATGGAATTATATTCGACTTAGGTCATGGCGCAGGTAGCTTTTCGTTCTCCATGGCTAAGCCAGCAATAGAACAAGGATTTCATCCAGACACCATAAGCACTGATCATCATAGAGACTCTTTATTATCTAATCATTCAAATATGCCAAATTGTATGACCAAAATGATGCACTTGGGCATAACTTTAGAAGAAGTTATAAAAAAATCTACTCTTAATCCGTCCGAAGTTCTTGGCCTACCAGAATTAGGACATTTAGGAGAGGGTTCTGAGGCTGATATAGCAGTATTAAAAATTATTGAGGGTGATTTTGGTCTTATTGATAATGGCCTTACAGGAAATAGGAAGTTAAATACTTCAAATATTATTGAAAATCAACTAACAATAAAAGGTGGAAAAGTAGTTTGGGATAGAAATGGATTGTCTTTTGGGAATTACGAAGATACTCCTAAGCCAGATTACGATAGTATCTATTAGTCGGTCGCCCTACTCAATAGTATATTGGGCAGTATCAACTGCTTTCCAATTTTTAAACTGATATATACTTTGATTTCCTTCAGGATCGATAATCTTAACTATAGGGTTATATGTCCAATAAAACCAATTGGTTGGAGTTCTAATTGATAATTTTGAAGTGTATATTATAGGCCCTTCCCATCCTTGTGTTGCTATAGCCGGTATCCATTTAAACTCAGCATGGATGTAATCATTAAGCACAGGCTGTGCAATTAATGCTGCAAAACCATTCTCTCCACTTTCTTGCCAGCAAGTACTAGCTTTTGGATAACATAGATCAATCTCTGCCTTTAATTCAGATGCTTTATAACCTGAAACAAAACTTAGGCCAATATCGTAATTTTTTGATGAAGAAATATCATATGTGCCGACTGATGCTCCTGAATTAATTTTGCACGCCTCGCTATTAGGATCGCATATCCACTTTTGTTCTATATCACTAGGTAACTTAACAAGTTTAACAGCTGGGGTTGGGGTTGGGGTTGGGGCGATTTCAACTATTTTTTCTACAGGAACTTCAACTATTTTTTCTACAGTAACTTCAACTATTTTTTCTACAGGAACTTCAACTATTTTTTCTACAGTAACTTCAACTATTTTTTCTACAGGAACTTCAACTATTTTTTCTACTTCTATCACTCTTTCAGCCAAAGGATTACTATTATTGTATTCATCCACTGCTTTTTCGACAGCTTCTTCTATTATAGGTTCATAGATACTCTGACAGCCTCCAATTAGTGCTGAAAAAACAAATATAGATATTAATAAAAAAAATTTCATATGAGTATTATATTTCAGTATGTTGATAAATTCTAATTATTAATAGCTTTGTATGGTTCCCGGGCTTGGATTCGAACCAAGGTTAGAGGATTCAAAGTCCTCTGTCCTACCACTAGACGACCCGGGATCCTTAATTGAATATTTTGAAATTAAGTTAGATTAACAATATATTTGCAAATTTATTCTACTACAAATATTACCCCTCTACCCTTTGCAACCATTGCTGCTCCAGATAGATCTGGTCCATAAGTAAATCTGCCTACTTTTGTGAATAAGTGTTCATACTTTGGATTTTCCTTAGCTCCCAATTTTCTTCTAAGTCCTCCTGAGTTAAAAACTTCCTCTTGATTTTCATCAGAAAGAATCCCATATGGAGTTCTTTGTGTATTCTCCCAAATAACACTTGTGCCTAGCTTTATAACCACCACCTCAGGTTGGTAATAACCTTCATTTAATATTTCAACAGTAACAGTTTCAGTCGAAGGTGTAGCATCTACAGGAACTTCAGAAGGCAAGTTAAATTCAACTTCAACTCTATCTAAGTCTTTAAGATCAATAGACTCTCCTCTTTCAGCTGCCGCAGTTGCCTCAGCAACAGCAGTTGCAGCTGCCCTTTCAGCTGGCCTTAAATCAAGTTCTCCGCCTGCTGCCGCAGTTGCATCCATAGAAATTTTTCTCTCAGCTTCTGCAGTTGCTGTGCTTGAATCATTATCCAATTTTTGTTCAGTTGTTGTAGTTTGAATTATATCGTAGGTATCTAGTCTTTCTGCACATGAAATTATAAGACCTAACATAAAAATCGTGATCACTAAACTAAAAACAATAGACCTTTTCATTAATCTACCTGTCTTAATCTTGGATCAAGTCTATCTCTTAACCAATCTCCTAAGAAATTAAGGCTTATTACGACTAAGAATATCGCACCAGAAGGAACCAAGGATTGCCACCATGCGCTACTTAGATAATCTCTTCCTTCATTAACCATTACACCCCAAGCAGGAGTTGGTGGTTGAATACCTGCTCCTACGAAACTCAAAGTAGATTCAGCAAGGATTAATCCGCTTGTGTTCAAAGTTGCAATCACTACTGCTGAATTTAAAATACCTGGAAATAAATGCCTTACTATTATCCTAAAATCTGATGCTCCACATATCTTTGCTGAAGCAACATAGTCCATCTCTTTTAACACTAAAATTTGAGCTCTAATAATTCTTACAAAATTAACCCAAGCGACTAAAAACAAAACTACTATCATTATCTCTAACCCTCTTCCAAAAATCAGGGTTAATATAAGCGCAACCATTAAAAAAGGTAGTGCATTCCAAATATCAACGATCCTCATTAAGACCTCATCAATTATCCCACCATAATAGCCAGATATCATTGCAAAAGTTAAACCGAAAGCCATTCCAGTAGTAATAGAAATTGCAACGACCATCAATGAAATCCTAGAACCATGCAATAATCTTGTAAATATATCTCTACCGGCATGATCAGTTCCCAAAAAATGATAACCATTTACTACATCTGGTTTTGAAACTTGGATGGTAGTATATTCTGAGGTGCTAAAAAGAGGCAGATGTCTGTCATTAATATTTCCTATATCTCTTTCATAAGGTGTCACATATGGTCCAATAGCTGCAGATATCAACAATAAAATCAATATAAATACAGGAATTACTGGATATCTTCTTAAAAATCGCCACCCCATTGTTACATATCTCATCTACTTCTCCCCTCCTGTAAGTCTTACTCTAGGGTCAATTACTGTATAAAGAAGATCTGCTAATAGAGCAAAAATTACAAATATAACTACAAAGAAAAACACTGTGCCTTGAAGAAGAGGAAAGTCATTATCGTTAACTGCAGTAAACAAAGCATCATAACCAATTCCAGGCCATCCGAAAATGATTTCTATTACTAAAGCACCATTCAGCCATCCAGAAAACAATAGTAGTGCTGAAGTAAGAGGCGTAATCAAAGCATTTTTAAGAGCGTGTTTGTATATTACTGTATTCCACCCTACTCCTTTAGCTCTTGCTAATTTTACAAATTCAGAATCTAGTACCTCAAGCATAGCTGATCTTGTTAGCCTCATAAGTCCTGCAGCTGCGGGCCAACCTAGCGCAATACAAGGCAGTATATATGTTTTAATAGAGAATTTAGGCGGACGACCTGCGGCAGGAAGCTCAAAAGGGGTATCTTGAAGCCATACAGCAAATATCACTATCAATAACAAACCAATCACAAATGGCGGGGCACCCTGACCGACTATAGCTACACCTCTACCTATGTAGTCCCAAAAGGTTCCTCTTTTAACTGCTGCAAGCACACCTGTTGGTATTCCAAGTAATATCGCAAACGTCCAGCCCCCAATCGCTAGTTCAATTGTTGCCCACATTCTTCTCTGAATTATCTCTCTCACAGGTACTTGTTGAGCTAGAGACACCCCAAAATCACCCATAAATGCACCTGATATCCAGTTCCAATATTGAACTGGCAATGGATCATTAAAGCCCATCTTTTCGCCTAACATTTCCCATTGTTCTTGAGTAAGTCCATAGCCAGAATCTGGAACATAAAGTTCTCTTGGATCGTTATGAAGTTGCACCAATAAAAAAATAATTAAAGTTGCACCAATTATAGAAACAATTGATGAAACTAATCTCTGAGATAAAAATCTTATCATGCTATATTCCCGCCAAATTCACTTTCATCTCTTTTGTAGCAATGCTCCAAGGTGTTTCTACAACCCAATGGTCCTTCTTGCCGACCTGCACTAAAGGAGGTCTATTATTTGCATATTTATGCTTTGTATCTACTTTTAATGGAGTTCTGGTCTGAAAAACATCTCCTGAAGGAGGATTAATAGGAGATACTACCTCTCCAGGCAGAACAAGTTCATCTCTATCAATATCAGGATGGCTTGGTAATGCTGCAGACATAAGAGCATTTGTATATATATGTTGAGGGTTATTAAATACTGTCTCTGTATCGCCCATTTCTTGGATCACACCTAAGTACATAACTGCAGTTCTATGGCACATATATCTCACTGTTGCGAGATTATGTGCAATTAAAACATATGCCAAATCATGTTCGTTCTGTAAATCTACCAACAGATTCATTATTTGAGCTCTAATTGAAACATCCAATGCCGAAACAGGCTCATCAAGAATAATTAATTTAGGGTTCAAAGCAAGTGCTCTGGCTATTCCGATTCTTTGTCTTTGCCCTCCAGAGAATTCATGAGGATAAAAATTTGATTGGTACTCATTTAATCCTACTTCTTCAAGAAGATCACCAACTCTTTTAGTAATTTGCTCCTTGGTCATTGTAGTAGCAATTTGAAGTGGTTCTCCAACTATATCTCTTACTCTCATTCTAGGATTTAAAGATGCCCAAGGATCCTGAAAGACTGCCTGAACTGATTTTCTATATTCAACAAGTGCTACTTTTGACATCAATGCCACATCTTCACCTTGGAAATAAATTTCTCCAGCCGTTGGATTTTCTAATTGTAATATTAATTTTCCAGTAGTAGTTTTACCGCAACCAGACTCTCCAAC
>Ga0315326_10000880_pt1 | contig 15118 bp, 25 predicted proteins | sample M180m32315metaG_FD_203457 | JGI IMG/M metagenome (GOLD analysis project Ga0315326, IMG submission 203457) | Ammonia-oxidizing marine archaeal communities from Monterey Bay, California, United States - M1 80m 32315 | ecosystem: Environmental > Aquatic > Marine > Coastal | place: USA: California... | reverse complement strand
CTGATAAATAAGTTTTACCACAACCAGCAGGTCCGATTCCAAATGTTATATCTTTTGTTGATATAGTTTTGTAAAATCTTTTTTGTGCTGTGGTTTTATATTGAATATCATCAAAGTTTAACTTCTTCAGGTCTTTCAACGCTTGTCTTTTATTGGTTATGTTGTGATTATTTAATTCGGAAAGGGTAACCTTTTTTTGAGTAACTTTTGATTTTGCCATAAATAACTCTCCTATACTAACCTTGATTGGTTTACTATAAATATAATATATATGGAAGTTTCGTGTAAAAAAAATGGGGTTACCGAAGTAACCCCATAATTTACTTGTGATTTAAATCACTTACTTGCTGTCTATTAATGAAAATAGAACAATCAATGTAAGTAATCCAGTTACACCACCAGTTAGGAATGTATTAACAATACCTGAGATATTGCCGATAACATCCATACCCATCCAGCCAGTACCAAACACAACTTGAGACATAATACCTACGCCTACAAGACCTGTTAATACACCGAATATACCTGTTAGTGTGTCACCTATTGTTCCGAAAATTGATTTAACATTCATGTTAATTCCTCCGTTGTTTATTGTTATTTATTAGAATGAATAACTTGCTCTGATAGCAAAGTCATTATCTATGTCATTTCCATCTGAATCCGTTCCAGATGTAAACTCAGACATAACTTTCATATTATCTGAGCATTTATACCCAACTCCATATGTCACAACATCATCGGAGTTTAACCCGATTAGTAGAAATGCACCTTGAGCTTGAGGTGGTGTTACCACTCCTCTTAGCCAATATGCACCATCTGCCTCTTCTGACAAATCATACTCAAGAGATGTAGTGAATAGGTTATTACCCATCGATACATCTATTAGTTGAGCTTCGTTACTATTTAATGATAGTCCGAAATTGGAATCTATTCCAAGCAAATTCAATTCATAAGAAAATCTACCAGCCCAATAAAGTTCTGATTCCATTTCTTCATCCATTGAATCTCCTCCCCAAAATAAATCAGCACCAACACCCCATTTGTTCAATCCGATTCCGACACCATTAGTAATACTATGGTCTCTTGGATTTGAAACAAACCAGTTGTTAGATGGTCTATGTAAGCCCCACGCTAATCCATATGGTTCTGCTTGACTACCAAATGTTAAAGTTACACCGTCTACGACATTCCACGAATACTTCGCTTCTTCGATGTTAACCATACCATCTGATAGATTTGTACTTAAAACCCATCCGTCACCACTTAATACTAATCCAGAATATGGACTTGTAAATGTAGTAGCGTCACCAAAGGTAATGTCCGTGCTAAATTCACCAGTCACAGACACGACAGGTTGTTGTGTAGTTTCTGTAACTACTTCGTTAGCTCTAACAATACCAAACAATCCCATCATAGCGATTGAATAGATGATTAGAGTCTTCATACTTAGGTTCTTCATTTAGTTTTCTCCTTAACTATTAACTTACTCGTTGTTTGTTTTACCTAACATATACAAAAAAGCACACAACAATCCCATCAGGATTCATTTAATAACATCTATATTAACCAGGGGGATTCTTTAAACAATCAAGAACTGATTGCTTTAAGGTGTGTGTATTTCATATAATTCTTTTTATAACCATTTTATATAAGTATCATCGTTTTTTCAAAACGAGTGATTTTTTTTAAGATTCACCTACTTGACCAGGTGTCAACTTACCCTTATGTTTCTTTAATTCTTTTTCAAATTCTTTTAATTCATCTTTTTTTTCTTTAAAATCATCAAACAATTCTTTTAATTCTTCTAATTTATCACTTGGTAAATTTGCACCAAATGGTGGTGGTTCTTCAATTCCATATTCTAAATCATTAACTTCCAATTCAAGTTGTTTTAAAAACTCAACTACTTGATTTGATTGTTTAACAAGTTTAACTATTATAGCTCTGTTATCAGCACTTATATCTTCAATGTGTTTCAATCTAGCATCCATCATTAGAAGTAATTCATGTAATGTTGTATCATTTATTTTATCTTCACTACTCATCTTCTTAGCCATAACAATTCTCCTATGTTCTTTACTATAAATATCAAACAATCCCATATAACCATAAATAAAATAATTACCCCAAATATAGTTGCTATAGTAAAAAATACAGCAAAATATACTATGTGTATAATTAAATCTTTTATTAAACTGACAATGTCCACCCATCCTCCAACATTGATTGAGCCTTTTTGTATTTCAATACTTTAGATTCAGTTCCTTTGGTGATGGTGACTTTTTCGTTTCTTCCGATTTTAATTGGGACATTAACACCCTTGACAATTGGTTCTTGTCTAAACTCTCTATCAAACATTGTGATTCCATCTAAGTGGTCGATTTCGTGTTGAACACATACACACTCAAATGCATCATCTATATTTTTACTATTAGCACTAAATGATAATTGTCCTTCGTGGTTATCAGCCTCAACAACAATGTCTTGGTATCTTGCAGTTTTTAATTTAGAATCTGGAAAAGATAAACAACCTTCAGCAAATATAAATTGTTCTTTTGACTTTTCTACGATTTTAGGATTGATTAAAACCAATGGTTCTTTTACATTAATCACACAAACTCTTTTATTGATACCGATTTGATTTGCTGCCAAACCAATACCATTTTCTGCTTCTCTTAATTCGTGTAATAATCTAACACCAATTTCTTCACCTTCCTTTACTGATACAGGTGAACACTTTTCTTCTAACTTTGTTTTATCTTTTATTATCACTTTTTACCTCTTTTAGCTTTTAATCTTTTTTTCCAATCAGCTGCTGTTTTGAATAACTTTTCATCAGCAGTTAATTTCTTTTTCTTTTTTCTTGGTTTCACTTTAGTAGGTTTAAGAGTTCCCTTTAACTTGGGTTGTTCTTTTCCTTTGTGAAACACATTACCATCTTTGTCAACAAACTCATTCATAAAATGCCAACCAGCTGGTCTACCTGTTTTAGGTTTTGTTGATTTGAAAAACTCATCCATTGGTTTTAACTTCAAAGTATTTATCAATGTACATCTACCACAAGTTACTGCTTTTATATTCTTATCAACTTTTTTATATTCGTAACAAGATTTACATTGTAACCATCGTTGGCCATTCTCTGTAAAACTCATTAATTCTTTTTCATTTTCTTTTGACATAATTTTTATACCTTTTAATATAAGTCTTTTTCTATATATATGTCAAGCTTTATTTTTTTCTTGATTTTATTTTTTCACCAAGTTTTTCTTTATTGATAATCATACCACCAGTTTCACTATTAAAGTAAACTTTATGATTGTGATTAACTGCACAATAAGTTGGACATTGATAATTTTTATCCACCATTACAATTTGATTTTTGTATTCGTATTCTTGTGGACCTGTGTTGTTTTGAATGTAACCTATTGTGAAGGCCAGTACTAATATTATTAAATCCTCGTTCCCATTTTTATTCTCCGTTAAACTTTTCTAAAAAACACCCAAACGCCTATGTTGAGTGAACCCACCAATAAGTTAAACCACCAATCACCTTGAGAATATAAATACATATTATAAATACCAATGAATAGATTTAACCAAGCTGAGTATCGGATTGCTTCTCTTTTTTCTTTTGTCATATGAAGTCTCCAGTTGGTTATATATCTATAAATATAAAAAGGTCCTGAATTAACAGAACCTTTTTACATCGAAGATAATATATTATAACCTATTTAAATATAACCTAATGCGAAAAAATGAATTGATGATAGTGATTGAGAATGAGTCTCAATATCATTTACACATCTTCAAATTCTACATCTATGATTTCATTCAACATAAAGAATTGATTTTGATTATTTTTTAAAACTAAATCACATCCCCATTGTTCTTTAAGTTTGGTATGGTCATTGACACGCTCCCCCGAACACTTACCGACAACCTGCCATTTCTTATTTTGAAAGTCAATCATTTCAATCATTAGTTAACTTTTATCTTTCTTGGTTTAACTTCAGCTTTATAAGGTAAAGATAAAGTTAGTAAACCATCTGAGACTTTAGCATCAATTGAATCGAAGTCAAATTTATTATCGACAGAATATCTTTTTGTAAAAGAATCATCATCTGTTTTTCCTTCGATGGTTAATGTTTCAGAATCAACAGATATGTCAATTGATTTTTTATTGAAGCCTGGTACTTTCATTTTAATTGTAGCACCATCATCATCGTGTGTAACATCATCTGTGTAATTTATTTTATTCATATTTCTGATTGCAAATGTATCATCAAAAAAATTATTTAATAAGTCTTGTGTTAGTATCATTTTGTTTTCTCCTAAGTTTGTTATAAAAAAATGTCTACACTATATATAGTACAAAAAGTGTACCAAAGTGTTTATCCGAATAATTTGGTGGTAATATCTGACAATCTGTCAATACTCATATACTTGGTATGACACTCTTGATTCCAAGTTTGTTTGTAACAAATTGCTCTACCATAGTTAACACTACGCTCATCAAAGATTTTTAATTTCTCAGGAGAGTCATCAATCAATACATCAACATCAATAGCCCATTTGTTTTTAGTAAAATGTATTTCATCGAACCCAACAAACCCCCAGCGTTGTAACCAATCTTCAGTTGGTTCAATACAATGTTCTCTTTGGGCAGATACTAAACATAACTCGTGACCATTCTTAATAGCCCAAGCTCTGAGTATAACCCAATCCTCAATAGCTTCTTTTATTGGTGGACATTCAACTCCAAAGAAATCTAAATAGTTATCTTCGAAAACATATTTCTCTGTTTCATCTTCTGTCCAGAATGGTAACCATTGTTCCCAATCCCAAGATGTTGGTTCAAGAATTTTATCAGCGTGTTGTGGGTGAGTTGTTTTAATCCCATCAACAATAGCTGGTATCAAATCTCTTAACACACCATCACAATCAATTCCTATTCTCATTTAAACTCCCCCTTTAATTCTGAATAAAATTTCATTCCTGATATAGCGAGAGTATGTAAAACCTCATCAGCCAAATCTTCGATGGAGTTCATATCATCTACTTTGGTTTTACCATCATTCAATCTATTAATCAACATCTCTACCAATTTGAACTTGGTGTAGTTATGAACTGATTCATATAATTTATTATCTTCTGTCATTTTCTTTCTCCTTATTTACTTAAAAACTTTTTGTTCATTGTTTTAGCCACAGCCATCATATTAGTTGGTTTGATGAACTCGGCATCTTTACCATACATTTTTTTGAAAGCCTTAACATCGTAGTCATCATCACTAACATCGTAATCAGTAATGAAGTAACTCAACACACTAATACCTTTAGCTCTCATCCCATCACACATTTTCTTAGTGTGAGCCTCAGCTCTATCACCAGAGTAACTAATATCATTGTTAGAGTAGTAAGGTTGTCCATCAGAAAAGTTGATGAAGTAACTATCTTGATTAGAGTTACCTGGAATCAAATCTTTCTCAATAGCCTCGAAACATAATCCCTCAGGAGTAGTTCCACTAACATTAAGAGCCGAGAACAAACTTTTTACTTTCATAAGTTTATCAACTCTTGAATCAAAACAAACCATCATCATTGGAACACCTTGACTATGTCCTCTTGAATGAGTAGTTCTGATAGTCATCACAACATCAATGTTACCAGCCATATCACAAGCCTTAATCATCGCGACTGCAGATGTCATAGCCTTGTTCCATTTAGTACCACTCATAGAACCACTAGCGTCAACCGACAAGTGTAAGTAAGCTTTGTTAAATCTTTCAGTAAGAGTATGAGAGAAAACATTTGAGTTTCCGAACCCAAGTTCAGCAATCAATCTCTTATCAATCTTACCTGAATCTTGTCTTGAAAATTTCAGTTGAGATTCTTCACCTCTAACTTGAAGTTTTCTACCCAACATAGAACCAAGTCTTAAACCTTCTTCAACAAAGTTATATTTTTCATACTCACCATAACTTCTTTGATTCCAAGAAGTAGCACATCCAAATTGGTCGGAATCAACAAGTGATTGAGTTAATTTTCTAACAACCAAACACTTAGTACCTTTACCAACTGAAGTACCATCCCAAGAATATTTAGGAACATCAGAACCAACATTCTCATAAGTAGCACCTGAATCTTCAATAGATTTAATATCTTGAGATTCTTTTTTATTTAATTTTGTTTTTTGAACATCACCATCAAGAAACTTTTCTTGTTTCTCAAAATGTTTTTTCAACATACCTTTTTGTCTTTCAGTTAGTTCAACAGAATCAGAACCATCATCATTTGAAAGATTTTCTTCTGGAGTAGTTGAAGAGCCGATTGAATCAGAATCAATCATATCTTGAAGTTCTTCATCAGTTAGAGTCTTACTCTCACCTGAACTATTACCCTCTTGAGAATCACCATCCTGTGAATCAGAATCATCATCTTGTGAATCATCTTTAACTACAATAGGGTCGATGTTAAGAAGAACAAGTGACATCACATCACAAGCGATATTGAAAGCCTCATTAGTGTCTCTCATTAAACCTCTTTGAATCCTACCTAAATCGATAGTCTCATAAATTTCTTTTAAACCTTTAAGAGCAGTTAATTGTCTGTTCTTGTTATGAAGGTTAATAATTCTGAACATATAAGAATCAATTTCTTCTGTTCTATATTCAGATGATAATAAACCTTTATCTACATTCTTTGAGTAGAAATACTTCTCATACATAGAGTGATAATAATTTTTATAACCAGGAGAAGTTCTGAAAATGAAAGAGTCAATTCTTCTATCTTCAACATAGTTAAGAATAGATTTAACAGTAGAAATAACTGTGTATCTATCAACATTAATTTTCTCAGCCAACTCATAAAGTTCTTGAGGAATTGAAGTTTCTAAATGTCTTAATAAATTAAAATCAGAAAGTTTAATGTGAGAACCCTCGTGAAGAGCAAGTCCAACAGCCACATCAAATTTCTTGTCATCAATATTAGAACCGATAACAACTTTTTTACCATCAGTATAACTTTGGTCGTTAGAATTAAAAACAACAGGTATACTATCTTCGGTAACAATATTAACAAAGTTACTTATAGCTCTTTTATAACCAGCCAAAGCAACTAAATCTTTACCTTTTTTAGTATCGGTATCTAAACCTAAAAACTCATCAACATCTACATCATTAGAATTAGTATCCCAAAATGTAGAATTTTGTTTTACTTTATTTTTAACAGGACCACTCCTGAAAGTAAAACCTTTAAAATCATTTGAATTGAAACTCATAAAACTCCTTTTATTATCATTTTCTCTCATATACTAAATTAACACATTTTTAGGGATATTACAACAATTAAATTGTAACAATATGTAACAGGTTTGTTACAATTAGATTTTTCTATATAGGAAATCTGCACCTCTCAAAGGTGGAATATTAGACCATTTAGCATTGTGGATTTTTTTTAATTCCGACTTACGAACTGCATTCATCCAATGTATACTTGGTTTCACAAATCTATTATTTTTAATTAATTCAAGCCCACCTATTTTTTCTACTTTATTTATAATAGTCTTTATATCATAAACATTATAAAACCAACTATCAATAAAATGATTTAAGTTATCTAATTCTTTTTTAGATAATTTATCCTCATCACATTTAGTTACTATTTCATTTATATATAATTTACCATTAGGTTTTAATATTCTAATGGCTTCTTTCATAACATCTTCAAAATTAGCATAACCCATAGATTCACAAAAATAAACTAAATCAAAAGTATTATCTTCATAGTCGGTATTCATATAACTTTGAATTGAAGTAGAACAATTATCAAAATCTTTTAATACTTCTTCAGCTATTTTAAGTTGTCCATCACTTATATTAATACCATGAATATCTGTGTTTGGATGTATTGTTGCAAGTTGTTTCATAACTCCACCTATACCACAACCACATTCTAATATTTTTTCATTTCCTTTTATATCCATTTGTTTGGATAACCACTTACCTTGTCTTCTATCATTTTCATAAGGTTTGAATGCCTGTAGTATTAAAGTCTTTTTAAATAAAGATTCAAGTTTATCAGTATAATACCGATTGTAATATTCTTTAATATATTTTATATCTTTCATAACTCTCCTAATTTATAGAATGAGAACTCTGGTCAACCACTCGCTACCCAATGGGATTCTATGGAAACTAATGTTTCCCCTACCCAACCTAAGCCTTGTCCGTTGTGAGTTCTCATTCTTTATCAAGGACGCAACCCCTCAATATGTTTACAATTCTTTCTGAATATATAACCCTTACAAGTACAAGTAAAACTACCTATACTATTACGCATTTGTGTGTATCCATTTATATTATGGTATTCCATATCAGTTCTACGCCATTTTGTTTTAGTCATAGGTTCACCTGGTTTCTGTATACCAATCCATTTAGGTAAGGTGTGTTCTTTTGTACCATCTGGTAATGTTATTGTATTCAATTAAAAATCTCCATCTGCAACTTGAAAACAAGTTAAACCATTTTGTCTCCACATATCAACAACTTGATTTCTGTCGTCAAAAACCATAGCAACATTATCAACACCAATTGAATCTAACCACATTTGTTTTAATTCATTATCAGGTAAGTATAAATGGTTTTGAGGTCTCATTACAAGATTGTCATAGTAAACACCATTTTTAGATAACCAATCTCTTGTAGCTTGATGAGTAACATCAGAACGGCCTGATAGAATCCAAATTCTGTAATCAGTTGAAAGTAAATCTACCGTATCAATTACAGGTTGGTTAGGTAAATCTAAATCAATATTTTTTGGGTCGAAGAAAACATCCCAATCAAATTTTCCATTATCTTTAGTAGATAAATCTCTTCGTTTATCAATGAGAGCTAATGTCCCATCTAAATCAAAAATTACTATCTTTTTCATATCATCCTTTTTTATCATACTATAAAATACAACATTTCTATCAGTATAACAATATTTAAATTGTAACAATTTGTAACATTTTGATATTTATAACTGATATGATATACTTAAAAGACTTATTATTTGAAAAGATAGCACACACCAAGAAATCACTGGAATGGGTTTCTATGGATTATATTCCTATGAGCCCAAAAGTAATGAAACAAATTATGGGTGATACACCTATTACGGTATTTCATAATTTAGATTCAGATTCTATTAAAAATAAACTATCTAAAGTAGTCAAGTCAAAGAAATCAATATCAACATACACTACTGATACAGAAGGTCATTTGATGACTGGTGGTGGTGTTCAAACAAGTGGTGGTGTTGTGTTGGAAGTAGAGGGTAAAGTATTAGTTGCTGGAACTGAAGACTTAGCTTCTGTACCTGATGAATCAGGAAGAAGATGGATACATCCAAGTACCTTTGGTAAGTTAGTTGGTATGAAACAATTCGAAGGTGGTGGTGGTGGAATATATTATAGAAAACATTTATATAATATGGATAAGAAATTAGAAGATATATTGTGGAGATATAAAACAAGTTTAATGAAATCTCCAACAGATAGTGCAGAAGATAATGCGAGATTCCCAGATTATACAGGAAAACAAAAAGCAGATTTGATTAAGAGGTGGGTTAAAGCTAGTAATAAATTTCTACTGAAGATGAAGAAGAAAATTAAAGATTCATTTGAGGATAATATAAACAACCCAAAGATAACAAAATTTATGAGTAAGTATGGTTACAATGAATTATTGGTTTATGATGTAAAGGTTAAAGATGCTTACATTGTATTGGATATAGTGGGAGACCCAAATGATTATGATGCTACAGAGAAAACAATAAAAGAAATAACGAAAGATTTGAAACCATTTGTTAAAGGAAAAATCTATCAAGGATTTGCAAGTGGTGTTAAGAAGTTTATAAAGAAACGAGGTGGTAAGGTATGATTAAACTAAAAGATTTATTAAACGAAAAATATATTAATGCTGATATAGAATTACCAGCTGATAAAACTATCGTATTAAAAGCAGATGCAAAACAAGATAGAGGTCTTGTTGTTAAGTGGAAAAGTGATGGTGGATATGATGTTGCATATTGGTATGGAACTCCTGATAATATAGTTTCTGCTGAATTAAAAGGTGATGGTAAATCATTTGGTGATATTAAAAATGTATGGTTGGGTTATCATCCTGAAATAGATGAAGATTTAAAAAAATGGTTTAAACAAAAATGGGTGAACATCGGAAAGAAAGATAAAGATGGTAAACACCCACCTTGCGGTACAAGTGGTAAAAAAAGAGGATACGCTAAATGTGTTCCTAAATCAAAAGCCGCTGGTATGAGTAAAAAAGAAAAAGAATCAGCTACTCGTAGAAAAAGAGCAGCACAGAATAAAGCCGGTAGAGGTGGAACATCAAATTTAAAAGGTGGTGGAAAGAAACCTATCAGAGTTTCTACTAAACCAAAGAAATAGGAGAGTAAGAAAATGAAAGTAAAACCAAAAACAAAAATGATGACAGAAGCACAATTCGATGAAGCTGCTGGTAAAAAAGATAAGTGTTATTATAAAGTAAAGGCTCGTTACGATGTATGGCCTTCTGCTTATGCAAGTGGTGCTTTGGTTAAATGTAGAAAAGTGGGTGCTGCTAATTGGGGTAAATCTAAAAAGAAAGAATCTATTGAGGAATATGATGTAGTTAATAGAACTGATACTTTAGATTTTATAAATTATATGAGAGAAAATTATTGGAATGTTAATGAATCACAATTAGAAGAAGCAGAATATCAAGGAAGAAAAGTTAAACTTGGTAAACCAATGCAAGGTGATTCAAAGAAATTTAAAGTTTATGTAAAAAATCCAAAAGGTAATGTAGTTAAAGTTAACTTTGGACAAGGTGGTGATGCTAAAGGTGGAACTATGAGGATTAGAAAAGATAACCCTAAAGCTAGAAAGTCATTTAGAGCAAGACACAATTGTGATAATCCTGGTCCAAGACATAAAGCTAGATACTGGTCTTGTAGAAAATGGTAATATGATTTATCTAAACACATTACTAGCAGAAGCCAAACTCAAACTAAACATCCCATCCGATATAAAGAAACTCCACAAATTATTTAAGAAGAATGGTAAACAACTATTCGTAGTTGGTGGTGCTGTTCGTGATGCTATACTTGGTAAGTCACCAAAGGATTTTGATTTGACTACTGATGCTAAACCTGATGAGGTATTGGATATTGCAAAACAAGGTGGATTCAAATCAGTCGAAGTTGGAAAACAATTCGGTGTTGTTATAGTTGGTGGACACGAGATTGCTACATTCAGAAAAGACATAGGTAAGGGAAGAAGACCCGATGCTGTTGACTTCACAGATATTAAGGGTGATGTTAAGCGTAGGGACTTAACCATCAATGCTTTGTTCTATGATATAGGTAAGAAACAAATTGTAGATTTGGTAGGGGGGATAGCAGACTTAAAGAAAAAGAAAATTAGAACTGTTGGTAATGCAGATGAAAGATTTGATGAAGACCCACTTCGTAGACTGAGGGCCGTTAGGTTCGCTGGTAGTGTTGGTGGTAAGATGACTAAAGATACTTGGGCTGCACTTAAACAGAACTCCGATATATCAGGAGTAAGTGCGGAGCGTATAAGAGATGAATTTATTAAGGGTGTCACCAAAGCTAAAAATGTTCCCAACTATTTTAAAATGTTAAAAACTTTAGGAATGTTTAAACAAATCTTTCCTGGATTATCTGTACTACATAGAAAAGTAGATACCAATGATTACAAATTACAGATTGCTTATATGTTACAAACCAATGGTGTGGATAAAGTTAAATCTAAACTGAATAGTTTAAAGTATACTAATGTAGAGGTTAAGGATATATCATTGTTGATTCAGTTATCAAGACCAGCTGAAGTAATTAAAGACTTACCATCTTATAAGAAACTACAAGACAATAGTAAGTTAACTACATCACAAATTAAACAATGGGCTAATATCAACTCTAACAAATACATAATTAAGTTATGGAATTGGAAGTTATCCATTACAGCAAAGGATGCTATAGCTAAAGGATTAAAGGGTAAAGATATTGGTGACTACATCAAGGATGAAGAAGAAAAACTATTTCTTAGTTGATGGTGGTAATACGCCTGACTTCTTTAACAATTGTTCATAAGATAAACCTTTCTCTTTAGGTTTTCTTCTTTCTCTCTCATCATAATATAATTCAAATCTCTCTTGGTCGGAAAGTTCAGGGTCATCTTTAAGAAACTCTTCTACTTCGTCTAATGAACAATATTCCATTACATCATCAATGTGAGGTCTGTAAGGTCTTTCTTGTATCATATCATCTACCTTACCTTCTTTCTTTTTCTTCTTATTATATTCCTTTTCCCAACCTCGTAAGAATGCATCAAATTGATCTACAAGTTTTTCATATTCTTCATCAGTCATTTCAGGTAGATTCCAATCCATAAATGTTTCGTCTACATATGTATCTCTTGATTTGGATTGAGGTGGCTTCTTATCTTTAAATTTAGCATCGAATCCACTTAATAATTCCTCAATTGCATATGAACAAAAATTAACTATATGCATATTTTCAGTACTTTTAAGTTTAGCTGCTTCTAATTGAACTTCATCTAAAAAATCTATAAGATTCTTTTGTAAGTCTTTTGGTATTAATATGTATTTGTTTTTTTTATCTTTCATAATTGTATCCTCCTTTATATAAATATAATTTAAAATGTCCAAACCAAAGAAAAAGTAAAGCAGAAAAATTTGAAATTTTTTTTTGTGAGTATATACACATTTACTTGTTTTCTCTGATGTAGGATTTTACAGCTTCGTTTCCGTTGAGGTACTCTACCAGTAAGTTGGGTTTGTCGAGAGCTTCATATTTATATTTTCTGTGAAACCCATTATGACACTTTATACACAACACGACACCATTCTTACTATCGTATCTCTTACTCTCAAACTTGTTCCAACTAAATATGTGATGAGCGTGTAATACTCTTGTTGTCTTTCTTTTCTTATTACACTTAACACATACATAGTACTTACTTAAACCGACTCTTCCTTTATTGCGTTCGAATACCATCTTACGCCAAGTCTTATATCTTAACTTCCCTTTACCACTCTTACTCCACCTATTTCCTTTTTTGAATCTCAATTATTATTACTCATCCATCCGTGACCTTTAGGTAATCCATATTTGTTTACTCTAACAAAAACAATCTTATCGATTGTTAATACAGTCTTGTCTGCGTGTAAACTTCTTACCTCGCAAGATAGAGTACAAGATGTCTTTCCTATATCTAATGTTTGCATTCCTATCTCTATTACATCACCAAGTATAACTGGAAACTTAAAGTCTATCTCTGACATCATCTTAGTTACTATAAGACTTGTATTCAATTCTATACCAGCATGAATACCACCCTCTTCATCAATCCACTTTAACAATTGTCCTCCATGTAGATAACCTCTTGGATTTAAATCAGCGTGTGTTATTAATTTACGAGTTAAGAATTTCATTTGTTATCTCCTACATTGAAATTAGTTTCTAAAAAATGAATACCTCTATCAATAGCCCATCCCATTGATTGTTTATCAAACATATTATGTGAACTCAATATCCTAATAGCTTCTTCTACAACTTCCCTAACCAAGACTTTATGTGAATCATTACCTTGATAATTTAATTCAATACCATCTTTGTTTTTATACTTACTCATCCTTACCCCCATTGATTAACCAAGATGATGATTGTATTTTTCCTCCACCTATATTCCATAACATAGTTACATCCATCTTTCTACAAGTATCCATCTCAGGTGTATTACCTTTACCTCTATCACCACCATTAGCAAAATAGATTTCATAATCTTTTCTACCTGTTGGATTATTACCTTCCCAATCGTGATTAAACATTCCACCATTGTATGTACTTCTTACTTGATGTATTAATGAACGAGCCGTGTCATCCTTATCATCAAACTTTACAACTGAACTAATATACTTAATACCTTCCAAGATTTCTTTTCTCTCATAGAACTTCATAAATGGTTTACCCTTTTTACGAGCTAACCACTCATCTGAATTTAATCCTACAATTACTTGATGTCCTAAGTTACTGGCTTCTCTAAACATTCTCATATGCCCTTTATGTATTGGGTCGAAACCACCACTTAAAATTATTACTGACTTTCTCCAATCGATATTCATTTTATCTCCTATAATACACTAAAGTATCTTTCTCCCCTATCACATAAAATCGTTATAACGATTCCATTGGGGTTGTTTTGTTTTATCCATTGTTCAGATGCTAATACATTTGCTCCTGCAGATATACCAACAAATAAACCATTTTCTTTTGCAAGTCTTAAACTTCTTTCTTTTGCTTCTTCAGTAGATATAGTAATCACTTCATCTACTTTATCTAAGTCAACTAAAAACTTTGAACCATCTCCAATACCTTGAATACCATGTAACCCTTTTTCACCACCACTCATTACAGGTGATTCAGCAGGTTCAACAGCTATTATTTTAGAATCTCTACCTAAGTTTCTAAGTCCATTATACACACCCATCAATGTTCCACCTGTTCCTGTACCAGCTATAAAAGCTGATATATCATTATCATAAGCTTGATTTATTATTTCTAAACAAGTAGTCTCCTTATGACATTCTATATTCAAAGGATTATTAAATTGATTTAATTCAAAGTGATTATTATCTTTGGCTATTTTAGATTTAAGTTCAATAGCTCTATCAAAGTCACCTTCGGCAACTTCAATCAATTCAGCCCCAAAGTATTCCATCATCTTCTTTCTCTCTACTGACATATCTGATGGCATAACAATGATACATCTATATCCCCGCTCCGCACACATCATAGCTAATGATATACCCGTGTTACCACTTGTAGCTTCTATAATGGTATCACCCTTTTTAATTAAATTATTCTTTTCAGCATTATCCAAAATATACTTAACAGGTCTATCTTTAATTGAACCACCAGGATTTAGTGCTTCATATTTTCCATATAACTTATCCGACAATTTTATTAGTGGTGTATTACCGATTCTCATTTACTGGCTCCAATGTTATTATCTCCGACTCATTCGTGTCTCT
>Ga0315326_10000869_pt1 | contig 15232 bp, 17 predicted proteins | sample M180m32315metaG_FD_203457 | JGI IMG/M metagenome (GOLD analysis project Ga0315326, IMG submission 203457) | Ammonia-oxidizing marine archaeal communities from Monterey Bay, California, United States - M1 80m 32315 | ecosystem: Environmental > Aquatic > Marine > Coastal | place: USA: California... | reverse complement strand
ATATTCCAGCTTCAAGCCGAAGAGAACGTTTAAGAATGGCTGGAGTTTCTGTTCCTCCAAAAATAAATCTTAGAACAATATTTCAAGCTGCCATATCACCAACATGGTCATTAGGCATACTAAAGAACGGTATTCCTCAATTTGCTACGATGGATAAATATAAAAATAGTCAAGGAAATAAAAATATTAAAAAAGGATATGTTGGTAGTCAGATGGATAGATATTTAGATTGGAATTATTTAGAAGAAGTTAGAAATATATGGAAGGGACCTATCGTTCTAAAAGGTTTAATGGATAATAGAGATGCATTAAAAGCAAAGAATTTTGTTGATGCAATTTACTTATCTAATCATGGTGGAAGACAATTAGATATTGCACCAAGTCCTTTACAGCTTCTTCCTAATATAAGAAAAGATTTAGGAAATGAATTTCCAATTTTAATTGATAGTGGTTTCTATTCTGGGCAAGACGTAGTAAAAGGATTGATGTTGGGAGCAGATTTTGTCATGATAGGAAGGCCATTTATTATTGCTTTAGCTGCGTTAGGAGCTAAAGGTGCATCTCATGCTCATTATATAATTAAAGATGAAATAGAGAATATTATGGAGCAAGTTTGTGCAAAAAATATAGAAGAGGTAAAAAAACAAACAGTAAATGTAGGCAAAGATTTTTTTTTAGATTCGTTAGAATAAGAAGTATTGAGGTTTAAGTATGAAAAGAAGAAAATTTTTAAAAAATACTTTTGGAGTTGGTGCAATCACAGCAGCGTCTTCATTGTCTGCTCCAGCAATAGCAAAAGGAAAAATTCAGTGGAAGATGATAACCTGTTGGCCTAAAAATTTTCCGGCATTAGGAACAGGAGTACAAAGAATTGCCGATTCTATTTATGCAATGTCTGATGGCAGATTAGAGATAAAAATTTATGGCGCTGGAGAGTTAGTTCCTCCTTTTGAAGTTTTTGATGCTGTTCGTGAAGGTATAGCAGAAATGGGACACGATGCTCCATATTATTGGACAGCAAAACACTCAGCTATGCCATTTTTTACTTGCGTTCCAGGGGGGTTAACTGCTCAAGAACATGCTGCATGGTTATATTTTGGTGGTGGCCAAGAATTATGGGATGAACTTTATAATGGGTTCGGACTTAAAGCATTTCTTGCTGGAACAGGAGGATGTAATGTTGGAGGTTGGTTTAAAAAAGAAATTAATAGCTTAAATGATTTAAAGGGGTTAAGAATGAGAATTCCTGGTTTAGGTGGTGATATGCTATCTAGAATTGGGGCTATTCCAGTTAATTTACCTGGAGGAGAATTATTACCTGCCTTACAATCTGGAGCTATCGATGCTGTAGAATGGATAGCTCCATACAATGATTTAGCGTTTGGATTTCATAAAATTGCGAAATATTATTATGCTCCTGGAGTTCAAGAACCAGGTAGTGCTCTTGGATTAACTCTTAATCTTGATGCCTATAATAATCTTCCAAATGATTTACAAAATATTATTAAGTATGCAGCTGGTGATGAAGCTTTTCGAATGTTATCGGAGATGACAGCTGGTAACGCATTTTCTTTAGATGTTTTATTAAATAAACATAAGGTTAATATAAAAAGTTTTCCAAAAGATGTAACCGACGCTATGTTTAATGCCGCCTCACAAATCTTAATAGAAAAATCTAAAGAAAATGAATTTACAAAAAGAGTTTATGATAGTTGGTCAAGTTATTGGAAAAAAGCCACAAAACTTTCAAACCTAACAGAATTAGGTTATATGACCTTAAGGTCTAAGTACCACGAAAAATCTCAATTATAGACAAATTTTTCTATAATTTTTAAATGGTCATAAATTCCAATTTTAAAAGCATCTATATCTACTCTTTCGTCATTACCGTGAATTCTTCTAAATTCAATTAAAGGAATTATTATTGGGTTAAATCCATAACTGTTTATTCCAATATCCCTAGTAAAATGACTATCAGTAAAACCAGTGGTTACCCTAGGAATAATATGTGCGTTAGGGTAAAGTTCTAGTAGTGTATTTTTAATTGCTTTATAAAATTCTGTCTCGGTTGATGAGGAAGCTGGAGTAAATGCCATTAGTTTTTTTACATTTATGCCATAAGGCTTCATCATATTAGTGATTTTTTTTATAAAATGATCAGCTGGCTGATCTGGTAAAATTCTACAATCTATTTCTGCCCATGCAAGAGGTGGCACAACATTAATTTTATTTGAAGCTCCTAATCTGGTAATAGAGCATGTATCCCTTGTTAAGGAATGATGAAAAGGAGACCTTTTTTGCAAAGCTTTAACAAATTCTTCTTTTGTAATTGATTTTTTAATATCTTTATACCCTTCTGAATATTCTTCTTTTACTATATTTGAAAGACCTTCAAAGTAGCTACCAACACTTGGAATGATTTTTGGAGGAAAAGGGTTGTTTTTTATATGTTGCAGTCCATCTAATAATTTTGTAACAGAACTGCTTTCATAAGGAGAAGATCCATGACCTGGTTTACCTTCTGACTCAAACCTAAGCCAAACTGGAACTTTTTGGGTTAATTCAATTTCAAAAACTAATTTATCATTAACTATTCTTCCGCTTCCTCCTTCGTTTAATAGAAATCCGACATTTTTAAAAATTTCGGGGTGATTATTTATTAGCCATCCAACTCCATAATTACCACCAGCTTCCTCATCTGCGGTAGCAAGAAAAATAACATCTCTATTTAATTTTTTACCTAATCTTTTTAAGTATATAAATGTAGCTAACTGTGATATGCCAGTTCCCTTCATATCTAAAGTGCCTCTTCCATATAAATAATTGTCTATTTCTGTAGGTTGAAAAGGGTCTACACTCCAATGTTCTCTTTTTGCGGGTACTACGTCTGTATGCTGGAGTAATATAAGTGCTGGTTTATCTCCGCCTTTTAATCTGGCCCATATATTACCTCTTCTAGGAGCTGACTCGGCTACATAAAAAGTTATATTTTCTTTAATAAAAATGTTCTTATAAAAATTTACAGCATTAATTTCATTTCCAGGAGGATTTACTGTGTTAACTGAAATAAAACTTTTTAACCATTCATATGCCTCATCACTAAGATCTTGTGAAAAAGATTTGTATGAAAAAAATAAAATTAATATGATTAGAAATATATTTATTCTAGTTTTCAAATACTTTTGCGCTTTCTCTTTTACTAACAATTTCTTTCCAATTAGTTAAGTTTTTATGATTTTCAGTAGGTATTACTTTTACCCAGCTAGCAAAATCTAGAAAGACATATAAGTTAATATCAGCCATAGAAAAATTTTCACCTGCAACATATTGAGATTCTGATAACCTTTTATTTATATCATCTAAAAACCTATTAGCTAACATGCTGCCTCTTTGAGCTAATTCTGCTATTTGTTTAGTTGTTCTTGGATCTGGCACAGCTCTATCCTTAAATGCTTCTGAAGAATTTCTCAAGCATTCACCTACTGGATTCATACCTTCAATTTCTATTTTTCTATTCCACATTTCTACTAATCCTCGTTCTTCTGGAGAATCTCCAAATATAAAAGGTTCCGGTTGAATAGCATCAAAATATCTACATATTGCCATACTTTCTGAAATTACTTTACCATTATCTAGTTGTAGAGCAGGTACTCCACCCTTAGGATTAATAGCTAAATATTCACTCTCTCTATTCTCACCATTACCCACATTAACTTGAACATATTCAACATTAATATTTTTTTCTACTAAAAACATTTGAACTCTTCGGGGATTTGGAGCTCTTCTATATTCATATATTTTCATGATTTAATCCTTAATTAATAATTTATAAATACTAAACTTATATAATTACATTAACAATATTTTATTATTTTTAATTAAATACATATAGTATTTAATATTGACATTTTGTAAGATTATATGTGAAGATAGTAATTTAATTTATAGTAAGGGGAAAATAATGAAAATAATTAAATCGTTATTAATTATGTTAGTATTGTCAATATTTATTGCTGGACCATCTTATTCGGTTGAAAAAGCAGTTGGTTATTTTGGTTGGTTTGGAGTAGGCAAAACATATACTTTAGGTCAATCTTTATTTTGGGCTGGTGAATTTAGTGGTTCATTCCAAAGTGAAAATGGGATGTTTCATAAAGCAAGTGTTAGATGTCCAGCTTCTCAAAGAGTTGATTTAACAGCTGGTATGGCATCTGCGAATGGAGTTTGTATAATAAAAGATCCAGATGGTGATGAAGCATATCTAGATTGGAATTTGCCTAATTGGAAACTTGGTGAAGCTGGAAGAGGCACTTATATTTATACCGGTGGGACAGGTAAATACGAAAATTTATCTGGTGACGGCGGTTATTTTTATGGACATACTATTACTTTCTGGGAAGATGGAACAGCTGGTGGTTATTCTGTCTGGAACAGAGAACCATAGTCAATAGTCAATATATTTTGAGGATAATAAATTATTATTATCCTCAAACAATATAAAGGAAATTTGTTATGATATCTATGTGCATAAAGATTAAATATACTTCAGAGGCAATGAATACAATTTTTTCAACTGGTGATAATAGAAAGTCTGCTATTAGTGATTTAGCTGATCAAGCTGGCGGAAAGTTAATTTCTTTTTATGGTATGCAAGGACAGTATTATCATATGATGATTATAGTAGAAATGCCTACTATGGCTAATTGGATGGCTTTTTTTGCAAAGGGTATGAGTGGAGGGGCTATTGAAGAATATAAAACTATTCAATTATTAGACCCTGAAATTATTGGTGAGTCATCTAAAATTTTTAAAGAAATGGATTATACTGCTCCAGGTAAATAATTTTTAGTAGGATTTTTCTAGGCCTAGTGCTTTTTCAGCAATGTAACTTAGTGCTAGTTGCTGACTAATGGGAGCGATATAGGGAATCATCATTTCTCTAAATAACCTTTCTACATGATATTCTTTTGCATACCCCATGCCACCATGGGTAGCAATAGCTTGTTTACATATCTCCATGCCATATTCTGCTGCTAGATATTTAGCTGCATTAGATTCAGCTCCACATTGTAAATCTTTATCACATAAACTTGCCGCTTTTAAGATTAGTAATTTTACAGATTCTAATTTAGCCCATGCATCCGCAAGAGGATGCTGTATACTTTGGTTTTTCCCAATTTTTCTATTAAATACTACTCTTTCATTAGCATAACTAATGGCACGATCTAAAGCATTTTTAGCAATGCCATATGCTTCAGCAGCTACTAATATTCGTTCAGGATTTAGACTATGAATTAAATAAGAAAAACCTTTTCCCTCTTCACCAATTATATCTTCAAATGGAACTTCTAAATTATCAATAAAAAGCTCATTAGTATCAACTGCAGCTCTTCCCATTTTATCAATAATTTTAGCTTCAATGTTGTCTCTATCAAAGTTTGTATAAAACAAGCTTAAACCCTCAGTAGGTTTTTTTTCATTTCTTTCAGATGTTCTGACAATAATCATTATTTTATTAGCTATTTGTGCTGTTGAAGTCCAAATTTTTCTGCCATTAATTAAATAATGATCTTTATTTTTAACTGCTTTAGTTTTTAACCTCGTAGTATCCAAACCAGTATCAGGTTCTGTAATAGCAAAACACATTTTTGTTTGACCATTAATAATATTAGGTAACCACATATCTTTCTGCTTCTTAGATGCAAATTTTACTATTGCACTAGGACCAAATATATTCATGTGTATAGATGATGCTGCAGTCATTCCACCTTTTTCTGCAATAAGCATCATCATTAGTGCAGATTCTGTAATACCTAAATTACTTCCTCCATACTCATGAGGCATAGCTATACCAAGCCAACCTCCTTTAGCAATAGTGTTAACAAATTCATCAGGATATTTGGCATTACAATCACATTCTAGCCAATAATTATCATCAAAAATATTTATAGTATTACTAAGTGAATTGAGTAGATCATTCTGTTCATCAGTTAAAGAAAAATCCATTAAATTACTCCAGTTTTAAGCTCATTTCCCAAAAATTTATTTCTAACTTTGTAGCTATTAGAAATGTTTTATTTAATTTAGGCCATATGATATTATTTTCAAAATCTTTTCCTAATCTATCTTCAACAGCTTTATCTAATAAATTACCAATATTGATGCATACATCTTGATATTTTTTGTTATGATAAGTATTTATCCAGTGAATATACGGGTTATCATGTTTTGAAATAGATTTTAAATATAATCCTATTTCTCCATAACCAAAGACACATGGACTTAAAGCAAATAACAATTCCAAGAAATCTCCAGAATATCCTGCTTCAAGAACAAATCTAGTATAAGCTAAATTGTTTGATTCTTCTTCTGTTTTAAATAATTGATCTTCAGATATACCTTCTTCTTTACAGGTTTTAATGTGTAATTGAATCTCTTTATTTACCAGAGCATCAAGTGTTGCACTAGCTATCCTCATTTCATTTATTGAATTAGATTTTGCAACTAATAATGCCCATGCTCTAGAGAAATGTATTAAGAAAACATAATCTTGCATTAAGTATTTTATATATAATTTTTTATCTAAGTTTGCATTACCAATACTTTTAACAAACTCATGTTGAGTGTAATGTCTCCAATTATCTAATATATTAGATTTAAGCTTATTAAATACTATTCCATATTTATCTGTTTTTATCATTTTAATATTATGTTAAATTAAAAATATATTTTAACATTATTTATAGAGAATGTAATTAAATATGATCAAATATTATGTCTTTTTAGTTTTTTTTATTTCTACTATTTTAAAGGCTGGTCCATTAGATATAGAATCAATAAAAAAAGAATGCTTATTAGAATATAAAAATGAAAGTTCTGAAAAATATACTCAATGCTTAAAGAGTAAAATTAATAATATTTTGTATAAAGAAGATAAGAAATCATAATTTATATTTTAGTATTCTTAATTTCTTGTAAAACTGCTTTAGTTTTATATAATTTATAAATTGTATTTAAGTGAGAGTATTTATGGAAAAACAAATAGAAGTAAATTTAAAATTTATAGTACCTCAAGATAGTAAACCTTTTTTTGAAAGTTCAGAATATACTGGGACTGTTCCTAAAATTCATTTTAAAACAGAGTATAGGTCAGTAAAAATATTGGATATACGAAATAATAAAGTCAAATTTACATTTGAAGAAAATGGATTTGAATTATTAAACCATAAATCTTCAGTAATGGATTTTTATAATCATAATGAGGTAAAAAAGGTTTATGGTCATGAATTAAAACATTTTTTAATAGAACATTTTAGGGCAAATAGTGTGTTTATTTTTGATTATACTCGCAGGTCAGATGGAATAAACGGTGCTAAAAATCCTGATGGTTTAAGAGGACCGGCTGATAGACTTCATGCAGATTACACAGATATTTCGGGGCCACAAAGAGCTAAAGATGTTTTAGGTGTTGATAAATACAAACAAATAATAAATCAGGGTGGACGAATAGTGCAGTTAAATATTTGGAGACCAATAAATGGACCTATTAAGAGATCTCCATTAGCTTTTGCGGATGCTGCTTCAATACCTAAAAGTGATTTAGTTGAAACAGATCAAATTTTTACTAATCGTACTGGTGAGATTTATCATATATCATACTCTGAAAAACATAAATGGTATTGGGTACCAAATATGACTGATAATGAGGTGTTACTTTTAAAAGGTTGGGATAGTATGAATGAAAGTGTTGTAAAGTATACCCCTCATGGTGCATTTGAATTACCTAATCAAACTGATAGCCATCCACCGAGAGAGAGTATTGAAGCTAGAGTTTTTCTTGTTTTTAATTAATCCTATTAAGGAAATATTATGATTATAAATAATATATCTCTTATAAGATACAGTGGTGTTATGGAAGTAGAAGGACTTTTATGGGAAGATAGATTGGCTACTCCGTTAGATATTTATGAAGAGTATGTAAATTCTTTAAATGCAACATCAGATTTTGTTCAGTCTAAAAACGGTAAATTAGGCTTAGAGCATATATATGTAAAAATTGAGACTGAAGATAAATTTATAGGCTTATCAGGTCCCTTTAATGAGAATATAGCATTTATAATAGCTAAGCAGTTAAGACCAATTTTAATTGGTAAAAATGCTTTTGCTACTGAGTTAATATGGGATCAAATGTATAGAAAATTAGTTCATGGAAGGCAAGGTGAACCCATTTGGGCAATGAGTTTTATAGATTGTGCCCTATGGGACTTAAAAGGTAGGATTTTAAAACAACCAGTTTATAAATTATTAGGTGGGGCTACAGTTCAGAAAATTCCTGCCTATGCAAGTATGCTAGGTTATAATGTTTTAGATATGGAGTTAGTTAAGAAGAGAGCCTTAGAATATAAAACAAAAGGATTTAAAGCACAAAAATGGTTTTTTAGATATGGTCCTACAAAAGGTATTGTAGGGCTTAATAAAAATATAGAATTAGTAAAAACTTTGAGAGAGGCATTAGGAAATGATTATGAACTTATGTTTGATTGTTGGCAAAGTATGGATGTTCCATATGTTTTATCTTTAATAGAAGCAATTAAAAAATATAACCCTAAATGGCTGGAAGAATGCGTCATGCCGGATAGAATAGATAGTTATATAAGAATAAAAGAAAAAACTAATATTCCTCTTGCTGGAGCTGAGCATCATTATACTAGGTGGGGGATTAATCAATTTATTTCAAAAGGAGCATTAGATATCATTCAGGCTGACGCACATTGGTGTGGTGGTATTTCCGAGATGATAAAAATTAGTGCTTTATGTACTACTCATGACTTAATATTCATTCCACATGCAGGTGCTATGCATTCTGGTGTGCATTTTTCATTTAGTCAGTCTCCTGCCCATACTCCAATGATAGAATATTTAGTTAAGTGGATGCCTATACTGCAATATTTCAGTGAAGATCAAATTATAGCTGAGAACGGATATATAATTTTACCGGAGAATACTGTTGGACTTGGAGTAAATATAGACAATAATAAAATTATAAATCAAGAATATATATATGAATAGGGAATAAGCATGGGCAAATATCTTAAAGTTTTAATTGTTTTTATATTTGTTACTCTTAAATTTTCTTATGGTGCAGATGGTTCTAAAGAAAATCCATTTAATGTATTACTTGTTCCAGCAGATGGAGGTACTGAAGAAGGTACAATTTCAGATTTTAAACCAATTTTTAATGCACTTACAAAAGCTACAAAATACTCATTCAATATAATTGTTGGTCAAAGTTATAGCGCAGTAGTAGAAGGAATATGTTCTGGGCTAGCAGATTTTGCTTGGTTTGGTCCTGTAACATATGTTCAAGCGAGAGAAAGAGGCTGTGTAGAACTTTTAGCTGTAGAAGTTAGAAAAGGCAGTTCTGTATATTATTCAGGTATATTTGCTAAAAAAGATGATATTAGTATTACTTCATTAGAAGATTTAAAAAATAAAAAAGTTGCATTTGGGGATATTAATTCTACTTCGAGTTTTGTTTACCCAATGGCTATGTTAGTAGAAGCAGGGATAGATCCTATCCTAGATTTATCTAAGTCTCAACTTACTGGTAGCCATGCTAATAGCCTGAAATCATTACAAGCAGGAATTGTAGATGCTGCGGCATCGTCCTTTAATTCATATGAAAAAGCAGTAAGGCAAGGTTCAATTGATAAAAATGATTTTAAAGTTATTGCTAAATCTGACCCTATACCTAATCCTCCTTTGGCGATGTCTATTAAACTTCCTGATACAGTTAAAATAGCAATTAAAAATGAAGTAGCTAATTTACATAATAATCCAGAAATAAAAGATGGTATGCTTAGAGGTTATGGTGGTAAAAAAGTAGATTATTATGATACAAATATATCAGATGAAGATATGTTACCTGCTTTAAAAAAGATGGTATTAATAGATAGTCATTTTAAATTATCTATCATTGAAGCAAATAGTAATTAATGTCTAAACCATTATTAAAAATTGAATCAGTCTGCAAAATGTATCCAGGAAATGTATTAGCTTTAAATAACATTAATATAAAAGTTAGTAATAGTGAAATAATTGCTATTTTAGGACCTTCAGGTTCAGGCAAGTCAACATTAATTAGAACTATTTTAGGTTTAACTACTTTAAATGAAGGAAATATCTATTTTAGAAGTAAAAATTATAAGGACAAAAATTTTAATATTATTAGAAATTCTATAGCGACAATCTATCAAAATTTTAACTTAGTTTCTCGTTCATCTATTATTAAAAATATAATATTAGGAGATATTGCAAAAGTATCATCATGGAGATTATTATTTAATATTTGGCCCAAAAAAACTCAAAATAAAGCTATAAATATAATAAAGGAAGTAGGTTTAAGAGATATTGATTATAATAAAAGAGTAGAAAATTTATCAGGGGGACAACAACAAAGAGTAGGAATAGCAAGAGCTTTAATAGGTTCTCCTGATATTATCTTAGCTGATGAACCTGTCTCTAGTCTTGATCCGCAAACTGCAAAAGATATTTTAAATTTAATTAGAGAAACAGCAAAAAAAAATAAAATAAGTGTTTTATGTAGTCTTCATCAAATTGATTTTGCCAAGATATTTGCTGATAGAATTATTGGAATGAAAGAAGGAAAGATATTGTTTGATAAGCCAGCTAAAAAACTACTTAAATTAGATTTAGACAAGTTATATAAATAAAAATATTTTTATGTTAACTGATAGTAAAAAATTAAAGCCACCATTCAATTATAAGACTATTATTTTAGTTTTAATAATTGTATTTATTATAATTTTTTCTGCTCAACGCGTAGGTATACCTGAAATAGTAGATCGATTATACGAAGTATCTTTAGATATAATTGGAGTAAAAGAAACATCTAGAATAAATGATGGTTTATCCAGAATTTTTAATGAAATGTGGCCGCCTGTAATAGAAACTAAAAAAGATATAAATTTAATTTTAAATTTTGACTCATCAAATCTACCTTTTTACTCATTTATCGAAAATCAAAAAGTTCAATTATATGAAACTAATATTGAAACTCTAGAATTAGAATCAAGAGAAGAGGAGGTTTTATTCTTAGTTGAGCCATTTGGATATTTAAAAGTAGTTATTATTAAGATAATAGAGAGTATTGAAATAGCATTTTGGTCAAGTTTTATAGCTTTAATTATTTCAATACCTTTAGCTTATTATTCTGCTAAAAATTATGCACCTAATAAAATCATTTATTATTTATGTAGAAGTATAGTTTCTGCTTTAAGGGCAGTTCCAGAATTAATAAGTGTCTTATTTATGGTTTTAGCCTTTGGGTTTGGCCCAGCAGCAGGCATTATGGCTTTAGGACTTCATAGTGCTGGGTTTTTAGGTAAATTTTTTGCAGAAGATATTGAAAATGCTGATAAGGGATCTCAGGATGCCCTAAAAGCGCTTGGTGCATCAAAATGGAGGGTACTTAAAGAGGCTGTACTGCCTCAGGTTATGCCTCAATATGTGGCTTATATATTATATATTCTTGATAGAAACTTGAGAATGGCTACTGTTATTGGTTTAGTAGGAGGAGGTGGTATAGGACAAGAACTAAAAGGTCGTTTTGATTTATTTGAGTACGGACATGTAACAACTATAATTCTTGTGATATTTATAGTTGTATTTATATTTGATCAAATTTCTGCAAAATTAAGAAATAAATTAATAGGAAACTCCTCTTGAATTTAGATATATTAAAAATAACGAGTAAACAAATAAAAATTTGGAAGACTTATGGCTATGTTTACTGTCCTAATCACTTAAAAAAAAATATAGATCAATATATAAATTCTGTTAAAATAATAGAAAGCTTAGATAAAAAACATAGGGAAAGCTTATTTTATTATGAAGAAATTAAGGGTAAAGCAAGATTATGCAGAATTGAAAAATTTATAAATGATAATAGTTTTTTAAAAAAGCAAATTTTAGGTAAGGATATTTTAGGATATATTAATAAACTCAATTCTAAACCTTTCAATTTGTATAAAGAAAAGATTAATATTAAATTTTCGGGCGGATCTGGTTATTCAGCACATCAAGATGCAACAGCTTATCATAAATTAAAAGGACATATTACTTGTTTAATAGCTTTAACTGAAATGAATGAAGAAAATGGATGTCTGTATATTTCTAAATTAAAAAATAATAATAAATTACTTTCTTATGATAGAAATGGTTGTATAAAAAAGAGTTTAGATAAAAATCTTTTATGGAATCCAATCATAATGTCTAAAGGTGATTGTCTTTTTTTTAATTCATATTTACCTCATAAGAGTGAATCAAATAGATCAAAAGATAACAGAAAAGCGATATATTTGACATTTAATTTAGCTACTGAAGGTAATTTAAGAAATGAGTATTATAAGAATAGAGAAAAGTCTTTAAATAAAGATAAGAATAGAATCAGTACAATAGGACATTTTAAAGGTAAAAATATTATTTAGGTAAATTAATGCTTATAAATATAGACAATATAAATATTAACCAATTTATCACTAAATTATTCAATTGGATAAAAGATGAAGGTAGAACAAAGTATGATGAAAGTGTTACACAATTAGATCATAGTATTCAAACTGCAATGTTAGCTAGAAAATATAATGCTAAGTCTAGTTTAGTTGTAGCTTCATTACTACATGATATAGGACATATAATTTTAAATGAAAATGATTTAAAAGTAGATTTTTTACACCTTGATTTAAATCATGAAATAGTAGGAGCTAAATGGTTAGAAAAAGTATTTCCAGAATCTGTAACAGAGCCAATTAAGCTTCATGTTCCTGCAAAACGTTATTTATGTACGATCGATAAAAACTATTATAAAAAATTATCTTTTTCTTCTAAAAAGAGTTTTAATCTTCAAGGGGGGGGTATGAATAATGAAGAAGAAAATGAATTTTTAAATAATAATTATTATATGGATGCTTTAAAACTTAGGAAATGGGATGAAAAAGCAAAAAAAAAAAATATGACCATGCTTCCCATTAATGACTTCAAAAAAGATATATTAAGTGTAATAAAAAAGGAAAATATTAATGACTGACAATGAGTATATTCAGAAAAGAAGAAGTTTTATTTTTTGTCCCGGAAATAAATCTGATATGTTTCCAAAAGCTTTATCATCGGGTGCAGATATGGTCTGTATAGATCTTGAAGATGCAATAATTCCAGATCATAAAGAATTTTCAAGGGAATCAACAGTAAAAGCATTTGAAAATATATCTATTCCTAGGGAAGTAGAAACACTTATAAGAATTAATGATGTGAACAGTAAAGATGGTAAAGAAGATATAAAAGCTATTTTAGATTCATCTAAAACTGCATCCGGTTTAATGTTGCCAAAGATACAAAGTGTTGAAGAGGTATTAGATTTAGAAAATAAAATAAAATTGTCTAATAAAAATTTAAATTTGCACATTATAATTGAAACTAATAAAGCTCTAGAGAACACATGGAATATTGCGCATTCAAGCCCTTTAATTAAATCATTATTATTTGGTGGAGTAGATATGAGTGCGGATTTAGGGTGTAATGGTGATTGGATGTCATTATTATACGCTAGGTCAAGAGTAGTTCATGCTGCAGCAGGAGCTGGAATTGATTCTATTGATGTTCCTTTTTTAGATCTAGAAGATATGCAAGGTATGCAAGATGAAGCACAAAAGTCTAAAAATTTAGGTTTTTCTGGAAAAGGTTCTATACACCCTAAGCAAATTAAATCATTAAATAATGTATTCACTCCCTCAGAAGATGAGATTGAGTATGCAAACAAGGTAATTAAGGCATTTAATGATGCTAGCGATGGTTTAGTTGTAGTTGATGGTAAATTAATTGAAAAGCCTGTACTGAGAACTGCTTTAAAAACAATTGCAAATAGTAAATAGTTTACCTTAGTTTTTTCAAAAACTCTTGAACTCTTTCTTTTACTTCAGGTATATCATAGGAAGTATTTGCTTCATATTCTAAACCTTCTATTAAACCTTTATTTCTAGCTGCAGAATAGAGATCTTTATATGCTTTAATAGAGTTAGGGCTGTTCTTAGAAATTTTTAGTGCTATTTCGTTAACCTGTGAATCCAACTCTTCTATAGGAAATGACTCCAATGCAATTCCATATTCTACTGCCTGGACACCTGATATTGTATTTGCTGTAAATGATAATTCTTTTGCACGAGTGATACCTGTATATTGAGGTAATCTTTGTGTTAAACCCCATGAAGGTCTAAATCCTAGAATTGCATGAGTATCTCCTAATTTAGCTTCATTTGCGATATATATTAAATCTGCTGATAATGCTAATTCAAGCCCTCCTGTAAAACAGAAACCATTAATTTTGGATATTACTGCTTTAGGTGAATCTTCTAGTAGTTTAATTACTTCATTAGCATGCTTGTCTAATTCTTTGCCAACCCCTCCACTAGAAACGTCTGTGCCATTTGCTTCTAGCTGTCTTAAGTCAACTCCAGCAGAAAATGCTTTTCCTGCTCCTGTTAGTATAATAACACTTATAGATTTATCGTTATTAATAGATATTAATTCATCTTTTAATTCTTTTAAGAGATCAATAGTAATAGCGTTCATTCTCTCAGGCCTATTAAGGGTTATCTCAGCTATTTTATAATTTAACTTAATTATAATATTTTTAGTCATAGTAAATCCTTTATATTAACTAACCTGTTTCTCGTAGCCTTTCCAGAAAGGTTCTCTTAAGGTTGTCTTTAAAATTTTTCCTGCACCGGATAAAGGCATAGGGTCATCTCTGAACGATACAGATTTTGGACATTTAAATCCTGCTATAAGACCTTTACTGTGTGAGATAACATCATCTTCATTAATATTACTATTAGGATCTTTTCTGACTATAGCATGTACAGTTTCTCCCCATTCCTCATTAGGAATTCCTATTACTGCACACTCTATAACACCATCTAATTGATAAACAGCATTTTCTACTTCTGCTGAGTATATATTTTCACCTCCAGATATGATCATATCTTTAACTCTATCTACAATATAAACATATCCATCTTCATTCATATATCCACCATCCCCAGTATGCATCCAACCATTTAGAAGTGCTTTATCACTTAATTCTTTTTGTCTCCAATAACCAAGCATAACATTGGGGCCTCTAGCAGCGACTTCTCCAACTTCACCTCGTGGAACT
>Ga0315326_10000868_pt1 | contig 15239 bp, 16 predicted proteins | sample M180m32315metaG_FD_203457 | JGI IMG/M metagenome (GOLD analysis project Ga0315326, IMG submission 203457) | Ammonia-oxidizing marine archaeal communities from Monterey Bay, California, United States - M1 80m 32315 | ecosystem: Environmental > Aquatic > Marine > Coastal | place: USA: California... | reverse complement strand
CTTCTCGAACTTGTTGCGCACGACTCGTGCTCAAACGAGACTGTGGCATTTGCCAAAGCTGCTGGAGAGGCCATGGGTAAGACGACTATTCTTGTCAAAGATGTCCCAGGATTCGCAACCAGTCGCCTTGGAGTTGTTCTCGGTAACGAGGCGATTCGCATGCTTGCAGATGGTGTTGCTTCAGCCAAGGATATCGATACCGCGATGGTTCTTGGATACAAGCATCCGATGGGTCCACTCGCACTCACTGATCTGGTAGGACTTGACGTGCGCCGTGACATCCTTCTCAATCTCAAGGAATCATTCGGTGATGATGCCTACACCCCGCACCCTCTACTAGAGAAATTAGTAGCTGAAGGTAGACTTGGAAAGAAGAGTGGGAAGGGAATCTATGACTGGTCATCGGGTTCGGCCGAAGAAACCGAATTACCTGACATCAAAACAGCAAATAGAGGCGAATCTCCATGACAGACCCATTAGGTGTCCTCGATCCAATCGGCGATCTCATCGAGGATATTGAAAAGAGTCGAAAAGGACGTATCCTAATTCCAATCCTCCTTTATGGACCGGTAATTGGATTGGGTGTCTACCTATTCTTCATGTGAATTTGTGCATAGTATTAGGAAAAATCTGGCTTTCTTTTCTCCAAGAACGCCCTAACTCCTTCTGCAAATTCTTCAGTTGTTCCTGCGGCTTCGATGAGTGTTCTCTCGTGTGTGAGATGAGTCTCAAGGTCGTTTATGTTCTGAGTTAACAGAAGATGCTTGGTCGCTTCCTTGGTATGGCTACCCCACTGTGACCAAGTCTTTGCGACATGGATTGCTCGCGCTAGCAAATTATCAGCAGCGACAACCTGATCGATGGCACCTAAGTGACATGCTTCCGAGGCATCCCAAACCTGATTCTCGAGGAAGAAGCGCCGTGCTGCTTGCTCACCAACTAGGCGTGGTAGAAGCCAAGTTGTGCCACCATCCGGTGAGAGACCCATGCCTGCATAAGATGCTGCCATCTTTCCTTCAGGCGAAGCGATTCTCGCATCACAAGCGAGAGCAAGCCCGAGACCACCTCCAGCAGATGCGCCGTTAAGAGCGGCGACAAAGATAGTTGACGATGTTCTCATCTTCAGTAAAAGGGGATGAAGAATTCCTGTGAGTTCTCTGATTAGTTCCACACTATCACCATCATCAATCGATTTCTGGAAAGCATTGATGTCTGCACCAGCAGAGAAGAATTTACCTTCACCGGTAATGACTACTGCTTTTTCACCCATGAGTGAATTCACTGCATCTGCAATCTTCGGCAAAAATTCCCTGCTGAACGACTTAGTTGCACTACCGCCTGTGAGGCGGAGTACCTTGACCCCATCCACATCTTCGATGTTCATGAGAATCACAACTTGACGTTGACATTCTTGACCTTGGTATAGAAACGAAGTGCATCTTGACTTTGCTCCACTCCAATACCCGATTGCTTCCAACCGGTGAAGGCTGTCTGTGGGAAAGTGATTGGATATTCATTAATCGAAACCATTCCACTTTCTACATCATGAGCAAAACGATGAGCTCTGGACAAGTTGTTGGTCCAAATTCCGTTTAGTAAACCGAACGGAGTATCATTCGCCAAAGCAAGAGCCTCTGAATCATCAGTAAATGTGGTAACTGCTAGAACCGGTCCGAATAATTCCTCCTGGAATAGTAGATTATCGCTTGAAACTCCCGTGACCACTGTTGCTTCCATAAATGCCCCATCACGATCGAGTGCATTTCCTCCACATACAACCTCGCCGCCTTCAGCGAGACCTTTGGCTAACATGTCAAGCACATCATCACGGTGAGATGTATGAACCATACTTCCCATACGAACACCCTCTTCCATTCCTGGTCCAACTGGCCACTTGCTGATTTCAGCAACGATTGCTTCGACCAATTCATCGTGAACATCCTCGTGAACGATTAGTCGGGAACCTGCCCAACACATCTGTCCAGCATTCATGAATATTCCAAAGCAAATCGCTTTTGCACAATGGCGGAGATTCGCATCAGGGAATACGATATTTGCTCCTTTGCCACCGAGTTCAAGGGTTACTGGAGTGAGATTTTCACTTGCCTTAGCCATAACCGCTTGTCCAGTTGGCACCCCGCCGGTTAGTATGATTCCGTCAACACCAGAATGGCCTGCTAAAGCATCTCCAATCAAACTGCCAGAACCGGTAATCACCTGAAGAACGCCAGATGGCAAACCGACTTCGGCCTCTTCCATCGCCTTTGCCCATGCGAGCAATGAGAGTGGTGTCCATGAGGCTGGCTTGGAGATAACTGTGCATCCAGCAGCAAGAGCTGGAGCGATTGAGCGAATAGCCAATTGAAGTGGGAAATTCCATGGTACAATGTGTGCCGTTACACCAAGTGGTTGGCGTAATGTGTAGTTCAAACGGTTACCTGGAACTGGAATTGTACTACCTTCGATTTTATCGGATAAACCTGCGAAGTACTCTAGTGTCCATGCTCCGTAACGAATTTCACTGAGAGCCTCTCTGAATGTTTTACCATTATTGGATGACTCAAGGGCTGCAAGCGACTTGGCATTAGCATAGGTTGCTGCAGCCATTTTGTTCAAAATACGTCCTCGTTGTGCTGGGTCCATCAATGCCCAGTCCTTGCTCTTGAGGGCTTCTCTCGACGCGGCAACACAGCGGTCAACATCTGCAATAGTTGCCTTAGGAACCATTGTAATTATTTCTCCAGTAGCTGGATTGTGAACATCACCTGTTCCTCCATCCTCAGCATCGCACCACTCTCCTGCGATTAGCATCTGTTCGGCCGCCATGCTTGGGGCGAAGAGGAACCTGCTCAAAGCCTCTCGCATCGAGGGAGGTGTTGATTAGCGAGGGTGCTTAGCACCCTCTCATGGCGCAGCGCATTGGCATCGCTGAGGCGACCACCACCGCTGTCACTGGTAAACCGCCAATGCTGGTGTTAATCTCTGGAGCAACTGGAGTGGGGAAATCAACCACTGCAGTCAAACTCGCACACTCCCGTTCATTCTCTCGTTTGCTCTCTACCGATGCGGTTAGAGAAGTCATGCGAGTGATGGACAAAGATGGCCATGGATCGCTTCATCGGTCTTCATTCAGTAGAGGGGAAGCAGGGGATGCAGTTCTTGACTGGCAAGATACCTGTACCGCTGTTGAAGCAGGCGTTCTAGCCACAATTGAACGTGCTCGAAGAGAAGGTATTGACCTTGTTCTCGAAGGAGTTCACCTTGAGCCAAGTGCTAGATTACTCAGATCTTGGACTGAAGCGGGAGGAATTGCTATTGGAGTAGTAATGCATGTTGATGATGAAAAGCAACATGCCTCTTTCCTCAAGCAAAGAGAGAGTCATTCATTCCGTAATGCTGAGAGGTATATTTCCGCATTGCCAAGAATTCGAGCGATCCAAGAAGCATTACTCGACAAAGCAAAAATTGCATATTGGCATACTTTGGACCCGACAAGGGTTGAAAATTCTCTTGAGAGAATCCATCACTGGATGGACCTCGCTTGGAATGAATGGCGCAAATCACATTGATTATTCATCGAGATTTATGGTGAACTCGATTGAGTTTTCAAGCATTGAATTTCTATCAGCAGCACCCAATTCACAATTTACTGTGATTATGCCATCTAACTCACTAACTGTAATATCGAGAAGTTTGAGTTCCACTCCTCTAATCTCACCATGGTGTAAGATGTCGTCGTGTAACGAAGCCATCGCTTTCTCAACACTCTCTATTTCAGATAACCCACCATCATACCAGATTTGGGCTCTGTCGTAAGTCAATGCAGGCAAAGATTCCACAACTTCTGCCGAAGCGGTGATTGTAGTATCGCCCGCAGGGTCATGCGGCATTGCAATACCTGCCATCTTTACTCCAAAAATAGCCATTGAGAGAAGGGACATCATCAGTACCATTCCTGTTGCCAAGAGCATTTGACCTTCATCATCCCGCTCAGATAACATCACTCGCCACCTCCTCGAGTCCAAACATCAAGTGAAACTGTCCACAAGTGGTCATCAACTGCAACTAGTGAATGTGTAGTAATTGTACGACCAGCAGGGGTTCCGACTTCTCCTGCGGGATGGCTAGTTCCTGAATCACGGGCTAGCCAACAATTTCCTTCGTAACCACTTGTTATCGCACCTTGGATTAATTCGCACGCTGCGTCCTCATCACCATTGGAAAGTAATTCTGCAAGTCTGGAATCATATTCGCCTCCCTGGGAGGTAATTCCAAGGCCATACCTAATGGCATCTTGACCAGCGAATTCCATACTTGCATCAATAGACTGTGATGGAGAATCTGGAACTTGGATTTGGATTAGAAAGGTTGCTGACATGAAAAAGAGCCAAAATAGTGTCAACATCTCAAGGATGTGAACTTGTCCTGAGTCGTCATCGTGCAACCCTTTCACCTCATGGTCTGAATACACCAGCTGAGACATTGAAGCCTGGCAAGGTTGTAATTCCAATGAGGTCGGGCGTGTATACAATGAAATTGAAACATAGTAAGGAAAGAAGAATCATCAATCCAGCATGCTTCATTCCACTGCTAAATCTTCCAGTTGCCATTAGCCCCGCCATATTTCCATTGCCCAATGCCTGCATTGTCACTCCATAATAGAAAATTGTCAGGAAGAACAATGGCTCAATATTTCGGATGACCATGTTTCCAATCGCAGCACCGCCGCTCTCTCCTCCTTCACTCGGTTCGGAATTTGAACCCGCAATAGCAGGGATGAAAACCTTAGCAAGAACGACGATAACCCCCAAGAATACACCATATGAAGTCCAAATGACCGAAATATAAGATGCAATTGAGCGTATTCGTTCACGTTCTAGGAATTTGATTTCACGACTGTCATTTGCTGCAGTAACAAGAATATCAGAAATTTTTCCTCCAGCGCGATTAGCCTCTGAAATCAAGGAGATAGCACGTCTGACAAGTGGGGTGCCAACTCGTTCTGCGAACATATGAATGACATCGGAAAATGCAACACCCCAACTCAATTGGTCACTCATTTTCTTTACTTCATCGTTCAAGGCACCGTATTCAGATTTCGCCAACGTTTGAACCGCTACAGTCATTGACAAACCCCCCTTCCAATACTCTGCAAGATCCCGTAAGAAATCTGGGAATTTCTCTTCCATATCGTTAATTCTTGTCTTCACGCGATCCCAATAGAAAGAAGCTGGCCAGAAACACATGAAAAATCCAAATCCGAAGAAATTGAGGAAAATGGTAGGCCTCAAACTTACTCCACCTAGATTTACTTCTGGACCAATCCAAAGCGATTTGTTATTGATGTACTCCGGAGTACCATCAAAGTAATCCATCTCGAAGCGATATGTTGCAGAGTTGATTTCCTCATTTGACATAATTACAACAGAATACATATTCCCTACTTCCATATTCTCAACATGGAGGTGACATTTGTCATTCTCATCGTGACTGTTTCCATCATGTCTCGCGACTACTTGCCCATCGATATCGTGGATTCTAAACGAATAATCTGCGGGTAGAGAAGAATCGATATTACATGTAGCCGTAAATGGTTGTACTGGAGGAGCAGCGCCATTTAATTCAGATATATTGCGCCCGGGTACATCGAAATATTGTCCTTGCTCTCTAAACTCAATCCATGGTTCGAGAGATTCATAGACAATTGGAGTTGCTTCATCCTCCAACATGGGACAAGTATCATTCAAGGTAGGGGTTAGTTCTACTGAAGAATCGAACCCGCAGGCTAGATTTACGAATAATGGTTGACCATTTGGTGATGTAGTAAAGTGAGAGTTGGTAATCCAGAATCCAAAGCAACCTAAACCAATGAATCCACATACCATCAAAATAGCATAGAGTTTTGTCATAGTAGAGTCATTCTTAGGAAGGTCGAGATCTACGATGATTTTGTTCTTCTTTTTGCGCGCCATATTCTCACCTCCTCACATTTTTTGCTCTTCACTGGATGACCAAACTAAGAATGCGAACATTACATGGATTAATGGCAATACCAATAGTACAACCAGATACAGAGTTCCTTCGCTCATTTGGGCACCACGGCCACTGACCCAGAACATAATTACGAGCATGACAATCAGGAAGAGAGGCATTGCTACAGCAACCACAACATAAGACTCAGCCAACATTGCCAGAGATTCTAGGAACTCGTGTAATCGCGTTCGATTCTCACGCATATAGTGCTCAGCACGATTAAGGAAGTACAACTTTAGTGAGCCTCCGGCTGTTAATGTTCCAACCATTCCCTGGAAGAACTCCGTCATCCAGGGAGATGCTGCACGGTCGACCGACATCTTCATCGCGGTAAGCAAATCAAATCCTAGAAGACTCACGTCGCGATAAATCATAGCTGAATCATATGCAATCTCGCCATATATATCTCCATTCATTGCCAGTGATCTGAAAATTTTGTGTGGAGTCGCGTTTGCAGCAGCCATCGCTGCAGTATATGATGCGGCATACGGCAAGTATTTCTCCAAAGCAACCCCTCTCGCATGTGCTGATCTGGCGGCCCCTTTCTTCAGATATCTGAATACGAAAAATGGTATCACTGGACCGAAAATTATCGGAATCAGTGTTTCAACCCAATCTGGAAATTCAAGGTAGGTAAAATAGGGGCATCCATTAGCAGGTAATGTTGTATCAATTAAATCCTCATTCCAATATTCCCATACGAAACACGCTTCTGCAGTAGATTCATCTGGCAATGACTCATAATAATCTACAAATCCAATAACTGGGAAGAAGAAGGCTAAATTGACTAGGATACAAAAAATCAGTACTAGAACCGTAAGCATGAAATTTTGAGCCAAAAACACCTCTGGCATCATTGGCATGTTTCCCTTTACCAGATCGTCACCAAGTTCTGTATCTTCTCGAGCCCGCTTCTTGAAAAAACCACCTACTAAGCGGTGACAAATTTTCTGCCAGGCGGTTAACTCCATCCATTATCCCTTCCCAAACATCAAATCCAGAATTCATTTTCAGCGCATTCCATCAACTCTTGCGAGAATCTCGTGTGGCCTAACATAGTACTCCGTGATAATTTGGCTGACCTGATCGGCCTTGCGGATGTCATTGAGCACCATCCACTCGAGTATACGTTTACGGGTTCGAAGTTCCCTTCTCATATCCTCTTGACTATAATTGATCTTAACCATAATCTTCTCTAAAACATATGATTTTCCAGAGAATATGAAATCGTCATTAGCAACATTCCATCGGAAAACCTCGTTCGTGATGACTTCCATTGAGTTTGGATCGATACCAACAATTTCGACAATCTGCTTTGAACGTCGAACACGTCGTCCATTAATTCTGGTCTGAATTTGAATCACACAAGCCTCAAGAGCAGGAAGGAGAACACGTGGAATATCAATCGGTTTATTCTCAAGTCGGTGGACTAGAGAAGGTACTGAATCAGCGTGAACTGTCGAATATGCGCAGTGGCCTGTTGCCATTGCTTGGAATAGAACATATGCTTCTGCACCACGAATCTCTCCAACAATGATGTACTCAGGTCGCTCACGCAGAGCTGCTTTTAGAAGTTCGAACTCACCGATTTCACCCTCGGAGGATTCTCCACCGAATCCTTGACGAGTTAGACCTGGAACCCAGTTTGGTTGTGGAATATTAACTTCACGAGTTGACTCGATACTGACAATCTTCATCTGCCAAGGTATGAAAATACACATCGCGTTTAGAGTGGTTGTCTTACCAGATGCTGTACCACCTACGAAGAGCATAGGAACTTCATTCTGGAATGAAATCCACAAATATGCACCCATCAAAGATGACAAGGTGCGGAATGCAATGATATCACAAGGTGAGAACGGATCATCCTTGAAACGACGAATACAGAAAGCTGAACCTCTCGTCGAAACCTCTCGACCGAGTTTCATGACAATTCTAGAACCATCCATCAATGTAGCATCGAGAAGTGGATCTGCAACTGAAATGTGTTTACCACAACGTTGTGCTAATTTGATCACATAACTTTCGAGTTCGTCATCGGTATCCCAAGAACATGTAGTTTCGACAGACTCAAATTTCCGATGATAAGCGAAAATTGGAACCCCAGTTCCATCGCATGATACGTCCTCAACGTTAGCATCATTCATCAGAACGTCCATCTTTCCATATCCGACCATATCTCGTCTAAGATAATAGAAAAGTTTGGACTTAGATTTCTTGTTAATCTTCATCCCATAGGCCTTGATTACCTTATCCATTGCCGTTCTAAGGTAGGCAATAGGGTCGGAATCAATCTCCTCGATATTTGCAGTTAATGAACGGATGAAAATATCCAATAATTCATCTCGCCACTCCTGTTCTTTCTTATTGAGGGGAGGTTCGATGATTTGGTAAACAATGTTGAGAGAGCGCTTATCACGAACGATTCGTGCAAAGGCATGAGGTGGCATGACGGGGTACTTGTCGAGTTCATCATACTGTGCTCTCTGTTGACCTCGTTGGCGCTTCTGGCCTCCTCCTCCCTTTCTCGCCATGTACACGACACCCCCTGTAGCATCCTCTTCACGGTCAATCGTCGGTTATGACCTTGTCTATGTGTAGGGGGCCCTACGGGCCCACTCACAGGGATGTTAGCCAATCCGAGACAAGAATGGTGAATTCTGTAATCTCCTGATTATTTGAGATGGTGAACTCCGCTTCAGAAATTATTTGATCCAAGCCCCATCCATTTTCTCTCTCGTCTCTAATTTGAAAAGTTGACCTATCACCGTCTTCAGAACGGCCACGAGAAATTACTCGCTGAAACCTCGTTTCAGTATCTGCAATAATCGCTACCGAAATGAACGAGGCTCCCCAGTGTTCAACGAATACGGCTTTCTCAGCAGTACCTCTCATTCCTTCGATTAATACGATGGAGTGTTCATCCAATAATGAATCAACGGCAGAGGTCAAACGGACTGCAAGTATATCATCGCCGTGTTCAGCTCTGAGAGCAGTTGCTACTTCGCCAAAGACATTCGGCCCTTCCTCAATCCCAAGCGAGGTGACCTCAGCCCTTACCATATCACCCATGGAGCGTACTGGAATTCCTTTAGATGCAAGAATGGAAGCGAACTCGCCCTTGCCACTGGCTGGCATTCCGCAAACTGCGATAACCAGCCCCATACTACACGGCTGTTGGATTCAGTTGTTGAATTCTGCCCTTCCCCATTTGCGGTCGAGTAGTTTCATCAATAGAATTGAAGCCGCCACCAAACCTACACTGACTCCAAGAATTCCCTTGAACCCTGACTCCATCTTTTCGCTGGTAAATTCAACCGCTTCCGCATCCAATCCGCCGTCTTGTACTGCACTCATCCAATTCTCGTAGAATGAAACATCACCTTGGGTAAAGGATAGAAGGAATAGTGCGAGAAGTGGAATCACCGTACCAATCCAAAACCAAGTCATGATTTTTGCATCGAATATCGCCTTATTGGGTGCCAATCCCATCAAGAATGCTGTCAATGAAACAATGTAGATACTATTGGCAATCATTACTATCAGAGCGATTGGAAGTACTGCCCATTCGTCGAGTTTCCACGCCATGAGGCACACAAAGAGAATAGAAATCCATGATGTTGCGAGGAAATATACCGCCACTTTTGCCCTAATTAATTGAGGAACTGATAACGGAAGGCCATTCATGTGCTCGGGAGAATCAAGGGCGGTTAGCCAAGAATAGAAATTGAATCCGAAGAATCCTAGGAAAGGAGCATAACTGAGGAGATTGATCGGAATTGGTGCTTCTGCAAAGTCGACCAACCAGGCCATCAATAAGAGAACTATTAGTGGGACTGAATAACTCACTGTCATTTTCTTCAATGAACCTGAACGAACCAAATCAACCGCTTCCTTAGCAACTAGAAGGCGCGTAGTTCCCTTTCCAAGGAAACGTAATTTATTCCAAATTGGCATGAATAATTCTTCCTTCGCTACGACCTTTACTTCAAAATCATCACGAACCAATTGCGCTGCAATATACGCTGCACTAAGTGATAATACGATTGCTGGAATTGCCCAGACTTCACCACCTGGCGCTTGGGTTGCCATTCCCCACAAGAGAGTATTTCGAGGTACAAATCCGAGACCTACAATTGTTCCAAGGCCGATTACTGCTATTGGAGTAAGACGGCTTATCCATCCTCCAAGAAGCCATAATGATGAGGCTATGAAAGATAGGGCTAATCCTTCAGCAAGGGTAACCGTCATTGAAATCCAAGTGCGTGGTAGACTAGACCACTCGAGAGGTGTACTAACATCGGTCCACCACTCAAGGGAAATACCTACTGCCATTCCACCAATTACAGGGGTAAGTATTAGCATTACATAATATGATAAATCCTTGCAATAATATGCAAAATGTGCGACTGAGTTGGATAATGGTTGTAGTGCTGGGCTTGCAAGAAGGTAATTCTTTGTCCCAGTTCGAGCAAGAACTCTCTCCCTTCCAAGGAATGCAAACGAGCCCATTCCAAGACTAAATAGCAAGAGAGGCAAATGGAGGGCGAATCGCATTTCCTGCCAGGTAAAGGCTTTGGAATCTGAGAGAGACCCTGCGTCTTGTGCAGCACCTTCTCCTACCAAAAATTGTAGACCAATTGTCGCAACCATTGTCACCAATGCAACCATGAGTGGAAACATCATGATTCGGCGTTTCTTGGCGAAGTCAAGATTCTCACGGTATTCTTCGATGAACATTACCTTGAATGTAGCACTAAAGGCAGCCCATCCCGTTAGTGGATTGTGAAGATGTTTTCCACCACCTACACTACCAAAGGTCACCGCCTCTGTTGAGGCTTCTGCCTCAGACCAGTCGCGGCTGGAGAAGCTGATTGACATGATCACTCCTCCTCGTTTAGTCCCTCGTCACTTCGGCGTTCTGCTTCTTCAATCGAATGCCCCACTAAGCGGATAAACACATCCTCAAGTGTTTCTTCAGTATTCAATTTCATATCTTTTACATTTCCAGCAGCTAGAACCTTTCCATTATTGATTATGGCCATTCTATTGCACATTCTTTCTGCCATCTCAAGCACGTGAGAACATAGGAAAATTGTCCCACCATTTGCTACATGATCGAGTAACCACTGGCGGCATTTTCGTTGATAAATTGGGTCGAGATTTGCGAATGGTTCGTCAAGGAATAAAAGACGGGGTTCATGGATGAATGCTGCGGCGAGCATCACCTTCTGTCGCTGACCCTTTGAAAGGTCCTTACACATGGTATCTTTCTTCTCATCGAGTCCGAACCAATCCATCCAATGCTCTACCTTTGACTCAAAGTCTTCCACGGCACGTAATTTGCATACAAACTGAAGAAATTCTATTGGAGTAAGGTAGGATGGAGGAGACTCGGATTCAGGAACAATGCCGATGTTCGCTTTCAATTTCTGTGGATTCCTTGCCGCATTGATCCCCAATACTTCAACTCCACCTATACTAGGGCGTAGTTGCCCGGTTAGAAGTTTGATAAAGGTTGATTTTCCAGCACCATTTGGGCCGAAAACACCGAAAAATTCTCCTGCAGAAACCTTCACATCCAAAGGGTGTAAAGCAATGAATTCACCATATCTTTTACCGAGGTCCTTTGCGACTACAAGTGCGTCCTCAGCATTTGACATAAGCGCACGGGCGCATGGCTTAGTCATCAATGTGTCCTTGTAAAGTTGATTTGCTCAGTCCCCCTCGCACCTACATGAGCGATGTTCTTCTCATCGAGGAGATGCCATGCAAAAGTGGCGATGGCACTATTGCAATGGTTACAATAAACCGACCAGAAAAGTTGAATGCACTCAACCAAGAAGTGATGGCAGCAATCAAAGAAATGTGTCGGTGGTCGGAAGAAAATGACGATGTCCGATGCATCGTGATTACTGGTGCTAAACCCAATCCCCCTCCGGAAGGCAAAAGGGCAAAACCCAATGCTTTTGTTGCCGGTGCAGACATTACCGAATTTGTTGGAAAGAAAAGTAATGATATCCGTTCTTTGTTCAAAGACAATGCTTGGGAAGCAATCTGGAATCTTTCAAAGCCAACCATTGCCATGGTAGATGGATTTGCTCTTGGCGGCGGCTGTGAAATCGCTTGCTCATGTGATATTCGAATTGCAAGTACCAGGGCGGTATTTGGAACTCCTGAAATCAAATTGGGCTTGATTCCTGGCGGTGGAGGCACTCAACGCCTAGTCAATATCGTTGGACTTGGAAAAACGATGGAGATGGTCATGAGTGGGGAAACAATCAGTGCTGATGAAGCATTAGCTATCGGTTTAGTCAATCATGTTGTATCTCCTGAAGAACTCGAAACTCGAACTATGGGGATTGCTCAATCAATCGCTTCCAAAAGTATGAGTACCCTGAAAGTAGCAAAGAAAACGATTCGTTCCGCGCTTGAAAACGGGATTGGCGATGGTGTTGCAATTGAGGCTGAGGCTTTCGCAAATCTATTCGATACTGAAGACAAAGAAATCGGTGTCCAAGCATTCCTAGCCCGAGAAAACCCCGAATGGAAGCACCGGTGATCAATCATCTGCAATCTCATCTCGCAATGCTGCGAGTGCTCCAGATGCACCTGGAGGTGGAGGTAATGGAAGACCTAGGTCGGCTGGGCTCGGTATACCCTCTGGCAAGGCAAATGCCATTGAACTGCTTGACTTACTTTCATCGACTGGTCGGAATCCCTCGTCAAGCGGTACGCGAAGTTTGAGGATTTTTGATTCATCTATTCTCACAAGGCTTGCTCCATATACGTGACCCGGCTCTGCTACTGCAGGCTCCTCGATAATCTGGTTGCCGTGGTTTTCCGTTTGAATCACTGTGACCAAATCTTCTCCACTAGAATGGTCTTCCCACATTTTTGCAGTGGATGCACGGATATCTGCCATCTGATCTCTACGACGTTCTGCAATACGAGCACGGATACGGTCGTGACGATCACGCTTGTCGACAATGTGTCTCTGAATTGAAGCATCTTCAATCGATTGGGCACTTACCTCTACGACGAACTCGTCAGCAACATGAACATCTTCTACTGTGACTTCGACCTCTTCAAGACCATCGTCGTCATCTGGTTCAATTGTAATCTCATTTGCAGTTTCCTCATCAGCTGCTGCCTTGACCTTAGCCATTTTTCGCTCCCTCAATGTTGCACCATCGAGTTCATCCTTGACTATTTCAGGTATGTCAATCTCCTCAGTTGGCTCTTCTTGAACCTGGGATTTGGCAATAATACGCTTAGGCGCAGTTGCGGCGGGCTTGTCTCCAAGAATAGTCCAAACGATTGCGCTGATTACCATTCCACCAACAAGGCCCCATTGTCCATTTCCATCGAACTCAGCCTGCATTGTGAGGAAGACAAGCAATTGCCCGACGAAGGCTAATGCGACGATTAGTCGTACTCTGTTCATGGGAGCCCACCTCTAGCCAATCGGGCCCTCTTCAAGAATGTCACTCCAGACTGTCAAGTGCTGCGAGGATTCCTGCAAGGGCCCTGCGGCGATGAGAATAGAGTTGCTTTTCTGCTAAGGAAATAGCGCCAAAGGCCTTTCCGTGGGTCGAAACTGCTCCGATTGCCCCTCTTTCTAATGCATTACCTGATTCATCGAGATCACATGGAATAAATATCGGGTCGAAGCCGAAGCCGTTTTCTCCTTGCTCACTATGTGAAATACGCCCGGGACAGATTCCTTCGGCCACTATTGTCTGTCCCTTGTAATACAATGCAGCTACAGCCACAAATTCCGCATCCCGAATACGACTATCCATTATTGGGTCCTCACTTTGTAAATGCTCAAGCAAGCGAAGAACGCCATGATTGCCTATTGTTTCGAGTGCATTGGCAGAATATACTCCGGGAAATCCATTGAGTGGACCAATGAATAATCCAGCATCCTCTACCAATAGCATATCTTCTGGGTCGGGTAGATGTGGTATTGCTTGCTCTAATTTAGCAAGAGCTACAGTTTCTAAATCGTCTGCCTGTGGTTCAATCGCCTCGAATTCAAACTGTTTTACTTCAATACCGTAGTGTGAGAAATGTTCAGTTGCTTCAGCAACTTTACCGGGATTACCAGTCATAAACCACAGGGTCATGGAAGTCCCCTGAAGGCCCGGGCTCTTGAGTATGATTGATAGGATGGCCCTAAGGAGAGCCATTTGTGAATTCTTACATCCTCGTCGCAACAGGAGGGGCTCTTGGTGCGGTACTACGTTTTGCAATTAGTCAAATGTTAGAGACACCATGGGGTACACTAACTGTGAATGCACTGGGTTCACTATTACTTGGAATATGTATGGCTGCACTTGCAAGTGAAATGATTTCCGAAGATGTAGCGCTACTACTAGGCACTGGAATACTTGGGGCCTTCACTACAATGTCTGCCTTCTCGGTAGAAACCATCGAATTATGGGAATCAACTCCTTCACATGCGATAGGTTATGCCGTGTTGACAATCTTACTATGTCCACTACTTGCACTTGCAGGGTGGAAAGGATACGAACTCACTGCTTGATTGAAAGCATGCGCTCTAGAGCGACTTTTGCCCCTTCTTGCACTTTCTTTTCAACGATGACTTGATTGGGAATATCCCCTTCTACAATCTTCTCCAACACATCCATGAGGTAGACTGGATGAATCATGTACATCGTCGAGCATGGACATATTGTAGGCTCAAGACATTCGACATGTAATTCCGGGTATTGTTTGTCTAGACGAGCAACCATATTGATTTCAGTACCCACTGCAATGTGAGTTCCTGGCTCTTGTTTTGCTACGAATCTGCGAATGAATTCGGTGCTACCGTTTGCATCTGCAGCATCTACAACTTCTCTTGGGCATTCAGGGTGGACTACAACGACACCGTTTGGATTTCGACTTCGAAAATCATCTACTTGTGTTGTAGTGAAGCGCTTATGGACTGAACAAAAACCATGCCAGAGAACTATCTTCACATCAGAAGGAATCTGATTCTCCTCTCCAGGGGTCCAAACCGCCATCCTTGAATCGGGAATGCCCATAGAGAGCCCTGTGTTTCTACCTAGATGCTGATCTGGGAAAAACAGAACTGCACCTTTTGGGCCTGCTCGCTCGTATGCCCATTCTAGAATGCCGCTTGCATTCGATGATGTGCAAACAATTCCTCCATGACGTCCACAAAAATCTTTGAG
>Ga0315326_10000865_pt1 | contig 15264 bp, 11 predicted proteins | sample M180m32315metaG_FD_203457 | JGI IMG/M metagenome (GOLD analysis project Ga0315326, IMG submission 203457) | Ammonia-oxidizing marine archaeal communities from Monterey Bay, California, United States - M1 80m 32315 | ecosystem: Environmental > Aquatic > Marine > Coastal | place: USA: California... | reverse complement strand
TACTCAAAACAAATAGTAACCCTGACTTATCCTCATATTGGGAATACAGGAACAAATCAAGAAGACATAGAATCTGGAAATATATGGTGTTCTGGGTTAGTTATAAGATCAAACTCTCTATTAGTCAGTAACTGGAGGAGTGAAAATTCATTAACAGAATACTTGAAGACAAATAATATCTTGGGAATTTCTGATATAGATACTAGAAAGTTAACTCGATTAATTAGAACGAAAGGCGCGCAATCAGCTTCCATTCTAGTATCTGAAAATATTGATGAAGAAGAGGCAGTAGAAGAAGCTAGGAAATTTGAAGGTTTAGCGGGAATGGATTTAGCTCAAAAAGTTACTACTAATAAAACTTATAATTGGGATAAAGGGACTTGGAGAGAGCCTAATCGGAAATCTAAATTAAAAGTTGTTGCTATAGACTTTGGTATTAAGCACAACATTTTAAGGATTCTAGCTAATCGAGGTTTTGATTTAACTGTTGTTCCGGCAAAAACTACTTCGAAGGAGATTTTAGACTTAAAACCGCACGGCGTATTTTTATCAAACGGGCCTGGTGACCCTGAGCCATGTGATTACGCAATAAAGACTATACAAGAACTATCTTCGCTAGGGATTCCTTTATTTGGTATTTGCTTAGGACATCAACTTTTAGCACTTTCTTTTGGAGGCAAGACTTCTAAGATGAAATTTGGTCATCATGGAGCAAATCATCCTGTCCAAGATCTTGAAACAAAGAAAGTTTCTGTGACTTCTCAAAATCACGGTTTTACTGTTGAAGAAGACTCTTTACCAAAAGATTTAACCATTACCCATAAATCTTTATTTGATGGAACTGTTCAGGGAATAGAACACAACACTTTACCTATATTTAGTTTTCAAGGTCACCCTGAAGCGAGCCCAGGACCTCATGATTTAAAAGAATTATTTCAGAAATTTGAAGACAACATGGAAAAGCATGCCTAAACGAAAAGATATTGATTCAATATTGATCATTGGAGCAGGTCCTATTGTGATAGGACAGGCATGCGAATTTGATTATTCCGGGGCGCAAGCTTGCAAAGCATTAAAAGAAGATGGCTATAAAGTTATCTTAATCAACTCCAATCCAGCAACAATAATGACTGATCCTAGTATGTCAGATGCTACTTATATAGAGCCTATCCACTGGGAGACTATTGAGAAAATCATAGAAAAGGAAAAGCCCGATGCACTATTGCCCACCATGGGAGGCCAAACTGCTCTTAATGCTGCTCTTGATTTAGATAGCAGGGGCATTCTTAAGAAGCATAATGTAGAAATGATAGGTGCAACGAAAGAAGCTATAGATAAAGCTGAAGATAGAGAGTTATTTGCTGCTTCTATGGAAAGAATAGGATTAAAGGTTCCTGAATCAGGGCTTGCTCATAACCTAGAAGAGGCAAATGATCTTTTAGAAAGAATAGGTTTTCCTTGCGTATTAAGACCTAATTTTACTATGGGAGGATCGGGAGGAGGCATTGCATATAACAATGAAGAATTCGAAGAAATTTGTAATAGGGGGTTAGAGTTATCTCCCACTTCTGAAATCTTCATAGATAAATTTCTTGGCGGTTGGAAAGAATATGAGATGGAGGTGGTTAGAGATAAAAATGATAACTGCATCATTGTTTGTAGTATCGAGAATATAGATCCCATGGGTGTTCATACAGGGGATTCAATTACGGTAGCCCCTGCACAAACTTTAACTGATAAAGAGTTCCAAATAATGAGAAACGCTTCTTTAGATATCTTAAGAGAGATAGGGGTTGAAACAGGAGGATCGAATGTGCAATTTACTGTTAATCCTGAAGATGGTGAGATGTTAATAATTGAAATGAACCCAAGAGTTTCAAGGTCTTCAGCTCTAGCTTCTAAAGCTACAGGATTTCCGATTGCGAAAGTGGCTGCAAAACTAGCAGTAGGTTATACGTTGGATGAGTTAAGTAATGATATAACTGGTGGAGTTATTCCTGCATCTTTTGAACCATCAATTGACTATGTTGTAACTAAAATCCCCAGGTTCAATTTTGAAAAATTTATTCAGACAGAACCGGTTCTTTCTACTCAAATGAAATCAGTTGGTGAAGTGATGGCAATAGGAAGAACGTTTCAGGAATCATTACAAAAAGCAATAAGAGGATTGGAGACTGGTCGAGATGGTTTAAATGAGATTTTCGATGATAAAGAAGAAATAGAAATCTTAAGTCAGAAAATTAGCACTCCTAGCCCAGATAGACTTTGGTATGTTGGAGATGCATTTAGAGCAGGTTTGTCGGTAGAAGAAGTTTTCTCTCATTCAAAGATAGACCCATGGTTTTTAGTTCAAATTCATGACTTGATAAGAGAAGAAAAGAAATTATTAAACAAGAGTTTAAAAGAACTTGATGCCGAAACTCTTTACAAACTTAAATCTAAAGGATTTTCTGATTCAAGAATAGCTTTTCTAGTAAATGTAGATGAAAACAAAGTTAGGAATCATAGGAAAAGTTTAAACATCTCTCCTGTATTTAAGAGAGTTGACACTTGTGCAGCAGAATTTGAATCATCTACTGCTTATATGTATTCAACTTATGAAGAAGAGTGCGAAGCTAGGCCAAATGATTCGAAAAAGATTATGGTTTTGGGCGGCGGACCAAACAGGATTGGTCAAGGCATAGAATTTGATTATTGTTGTGTTCATGCTTCTTTAAGTCTTAGAGAAGAAGGTTACGAAACTATCATGGTAAATTGCAACCCAGAAACTGTTTCAACAGATTATGATATCTCGGATAGATTATATTTTGAGCCTATTACAGTGGAAGATGTCTTAGCAATTACTGATATCGAATCTCCATTAGGGGTAATAGTTCAATACGGCGGGCAGACACCACTAAAAATAGCTGAAGAACTTGAGGCTAATGGAGTTCCTATATTGGGCACCTCACCTGATTCTATAGATTTAGCTGAAGATAGAGGAAGGTTTCAAGAATTTGTGAATAGGCTTGATTTAAAGCAGCCTCCAAATGGTATAGCAACTAATCTAGAAGAGGCAATGTTAGTTTCAGATAAAGTAGGGTTTCCTTTAGTTGTTAGACCTTCATACGTGCTTGGTGGAAGAGCAATGGATATAGTCTATAAAAAATCTGATTTAGAAAACTATTTAGTTGAAGCAGTTCAAGCAAGTGAAAAAAGTCCTGTTTTATTAGATGGATTTTTAAACCAAGCTATAGAGATCGATATTGAAGCTGTTTGTGATGGAGAGCATGTAGTTATAGGTGGAATTCTTCAACATATAGAACAGGCAGGAATACATTCAGGCGATTCTGCTTGTTCTTTACCGCCATATAGCCTTTCAGAAGAAGTAATTGAAGAAGTTTCAGTTATGGTGAAGTCTATAGCCTTAGAAATTAAAGCTGTAGGTTTAATAAACGTACAGCTGGCCTATCATGAAAATACCCTTTTCTTGTTAGAAGTTAATCCAAGAGCTTCAAGAACAATACCTTTCGTTTCAAAATGCATAGGCAAATCTTTAGCTAAAATTGGTGCACTTTGTATGGCTGGCATTTCTCTAAAAGATCAAAATTTCTTACAAGAAATTACCCCTCCATACTATTCTGTTAAAGAAGCTGTTTTTCCTTTTACAAAGTTTATGGGGGTAGACCCTATTTTAGGACCTGAAATGAAATCAACAGGAGAGGTAATGGGTACAGGTACAAATTTCTCAGAGGCATATGCTAAAGCTCAGTTAGGCGCAGGTGAAAAAATTCCTAATACAGGTTCAGTTTTTTTAAGCGTGAGGCATTCTGATAGACCTTTTGTAGGAGAGCTAGCTAAAGAATTTTATGATTTAGGGTTTAATATCATTGCCACGAAGGGAACTGCTAGATCTATATCTGAAAGAGGCACACCTGTAGAAGTAATTAAAAAAGTTGCCGAAGGCAGGCCTCACGTAGTTGATGCAATGAAGAATTCTGAAGTAAATTTAATAGTTAATACAACTGAAGGCAGACAATCTATTCTTGATTCTGCGTCCATAAGAAGAACTGCTTTAGAAGAAAGGATTTACTGCACTACTACTATTGAAGGAGGAAAGGCTGTTTGTGCAGTCCTAAGAAATAAAGATCAATGGTCTGTTGAGCGATTGCAAGATCTTCATGCTAAAATTAGCTAGTTATGAACCCGATGACAAAAGAGGGAGAATCTCTCTTAAGAGAAGAATTAAAAAGGCTAAAAAACGAAGATAGGCCTAGAATAATTGATGCAATAGCTACTGCAAGGGAATTTGGTGATTTAAAAGAAAATGCTGAATATCATGCTGCTAAAGAGCAACAAGGATTAGCTGAAGCAAGAATTAAGGACATTGAGACTAAATTAAGTAACTCTCAAATTATCGATATTCTTCAGATAGACCCTTCTGATAAAGTAATTTTTGGTACTACTGTTACAGTTATAAACTCTGATTCTGATCAATCTGCTCAATATAAAATTGTTGGAGAAGATGAGGCAGATACGAAATTAGGAAAAATATCTTTTGCTGCTCCTTTAGCGAAACAAATGATAGGAAAATTTGAAGGCGATGTTATCAAAGTAGAGACACCAGGTGGTTCAACTGAGTATGAGATTCAGAAAGTTGAATACATATAAAAATTGCCAAATACAAAAACAAATTACAGAGATGGAGATGCCTATACAAGGATATCGAAAAGGGCAGGTTATAGGTCTAGAGCTTCACTTAAATTAAAAGAAATCTTAAAAAAAGATATTTCAATCAAGAAAGGTATGTCTATTATTGATTTAGGCTCTTTTCCTGGCGGCTGGACCCAAGTTATTAAAGAAAATATAGGAAACAAAGGGACAGTTGTGTCAGTTGATATACAAAACATGAAAGAAATTAAAGGAACTTTTTTTATAAATAAATCTATAACAGAACTTGAAGAAAATGATTTTGAAGAATTTAAAGAAAAAGTACCTTTCGACCTTGTTTTGTCAGATATGGCCCCCAATATAAGTGGTATAAGGGAAAAAGATGATGCTCAAATGATTTATCTAGTAGAAAATATTTTATCAGTCATTGATAAATTCTTAAAAAACGGAGGCTCAGCCCTGATAAAAGTGTTCCAAGGTGAAAGTTTGGATTATACTAGAAATGCTTTAAGTGATAGATTTAAGACTTGCAAGGTTAATAAACCAAGTGCCTCAAGATCAAATTCCAAAGAAACTTACGTAATAGGGAAAGAATTTAAATAAAAATGAGTGAATTAATGAAGAATTTATTGATGTGGTTTTTCATCGCTATAACCATATTTTCTGTGTTCAGTAACTTCAATAAAGAAGCTTCAGTTCAAGAGCTTTCTTATTCAGAATTCATCTCTCAAGTAGAAAGTGATCAAGTTTTGAGTGTAGAATTTTCTTCTGACAACTACACTCTTAAAGGAGAGACGGTAAATGGAGAAAGTTTTGAAACTGTTAGACCTCCTTTTTTACAAGATGATTTAAGTGAAATTCTTTCTGATCATAGAGTTGCTGTAATTGGCGAGAAGCCTGAAGAGCAATCCATATTCAAACAACTTCTTATAGCAAGCTTTCCTATTCTGATCATATTAGCTGTATTTATTTTTTTTATGAGACAAATGCAAGGTGGCATGGGAGGAAAGTCTGGCCCTATGAGCTTTGGAAAGAGTAAAGCTAAAATGCTAGAAGGAGGCAAAGTAAAGACTTCTTTTGCAGACGTGGCTGGCATAGAAGAAGCTAAAGAGGAAGTTCAAGAAGTCGTTGATTTCTTAAGAGACCCCTCTAAGTTTCAAAAATTAGGGGGAAAGATACCGACGGGCATATTAATGACAGGCTCTCCTGGCACTGGAAAAACTTTATTAGCCAAAGCTATAGCTGGAGAGGCGGGAGTACCATTTTTTAGTATTTCTGGATCTGATTTCGTAGAAATGTTTGTAGGTGTTGGAGCTTCTAGAGTTAGAGATATGTTTGAACAAGCTAAGAGGCAATCGCCCTGTATAGTTTTTATAGATGAAATTGACGCCGTAGGAAGACATAGGGGTGCTGGGATGGGCGGAGGTCATGATGAAAGGGAGCAAACTCTAAATCAATTGTTAGTTGAAATGGATGGTTTTGAAGATAACGAAGCAATTATCATAATAGCCGCAACAAACAGACCTGATGTATTAGATCCTGCCTTATTAAGGCCAGGAAGGTTTGATAGACAAGTAGTGGTTCCTTTACCTGATATAAGAGGAAGAGAGCAGATTTTAAAAGTACACATGAAGAAAGTTCCTATTTCTGAGGATGTTGATCCTTCTCTTATAGCAAGAGGGACCCCTGGATTTTCTGGAGCAGATTTAGCTAATCTGGTTAATGAAGCTGCATTGGTTGCAGCAAGGACTGCAAAAAAATTAGTCGGCATGGAGCAAATGGAATTTGCGAAAGATAAAGTCATGATGGGTTCTGAAAGAAGATCTATGGTTATGTCTGAAGAGGAGAAATTAAAGACAGCCTATCACGAATCTGGCCATGCTATTGTTGGAAGAAGTTTAAAAGAGCATGATCCAGTTTATAAAGTGACAATTATTCCTAGAGGTAGAGCCTTGGGGGTAACTATGTTCTTGCCTGAAGAAGATAAGTATAGTTATAGTCACCAAAGCATTTTAGACAGAATCTGCGGGCTTTATGGCGGAAGAATAGCTGAAGAACTAATTTATGGAGAAAAGGGAGTAACCACTGGTGCTTCTAATGACATTGAAAGAGCTACAGAATTAGCCCACAACATGGTTACCAAGTGGGGGCTATCTGAGAAACTAGGTCCTGTAAAATATGGTGATGAGAACGATGAACCTTTCTTGGGAAGGTCTGTTGGAACTTCAAAACAAGGTATTTCAGACGAAACTGCATCTGAAATTGATAAAGAGGTTAAAGAGATATTAGGTAATTGCTATAAAACAGCTAAAGAAGTATTAAAGAATAATATTGATGCTTTACATAAAATGTCTCAAGCATTGATGGACTATGAAACTTTAGATGCTGATCAGATAGATGACATAATGGCTGGAGGAGAACCCAGAGCGCCTAAATCAACAGAAGACCCTCCTTCAAAAGGCTCTAAAGAAAGTTCTGTTGGAGATGCTGCAGAACAAAATTAGAAGATTGCTTTTAATAGTTCTCTATCAAAAGCTTACTTAACATGACTAATCCTATCCCAATAAAGAAAGACCAATCTGCAAGCCTCACGCCTTTAAGCAAGGACAGAAGGTTTGGTACTGATGGTATAAGAGGCCCTGTTGACACAACTATGAATCCTTTATTTGTGACTAAATTAGGTTGGGCAGCTGGAACAATTCTTTTAGAAGAGGGTATAACTAGAGTCCTTATTGGAAAGGACACTAGGATCTCAGGATATATGCTCGAATCAGCTCTTCAAGCAGGTTTTATTGCATCTGGTATAGATGTAGTCCTATTGGGTCCTTTACCTACTCCTGGTGTTTCCTTTTTAGCTAATTCTAATAAACAAGCTGGAGTTGTTATTAGTGCATCGCATAATTTATTTGAAGATAACGGGATAAAATTTTTTAATAAAGACGGGCAAAAACTTTCTTCTGAATTAGAAAAAAGAATTGAAACAAAACTCAGTCAAGAAATAGAAAGTGTTAAATCGATTAATTTAGGTAAAGCTACGAGAATGAGTGATGCACAAGGAAGATATATAGAGTTTTGCAAGTCTAATTTTAACAATCTTGATTTAAATGGTTTATCTCTCCTTTTGGATTGTGCACATGGGGCCACATATTCAGTAGCACCTAAGGTGTTTGAAGAGTTAGGAGCAAAGGTAGCTGCTATCGGTATTGAACCTGATGGTGTAAATATAAATCAGAATTGCGGTTCAACTAACCCAGATTTCATTAGAGAAGAAATAATTAAAGGAGGATATGATCTTGGCATATCTTTTGACGGTGATGGGGATAGGATTCTGTTAGTTTCTAATACAGGAAAAATTCTTGATGGAGATGACTTGCTCTATATCCTTTCTAAAGATCTCAATAAAGAAAGTGGAGTAGTTGGAACTTTAATGACCAACAAGGCACTTGAATTACATTTTAATCAAATGAATATAAAATTTTGTAGATCTGATGTAGGCGATAAATATGTACTTCAAAAACTCTTGGAACGGAATTGGATACTTGGCGGAGAAACTTCTGGCCATATAATATGCCTTGATGCAGCTCAAACAGGGGATGCAATAGTTGCAGCATTAAAATTACTAAATTGTCTTAAAGAGTTTAATTTCAATGTAGATGAGTCTGTTGAAAGGTTTAATAAGTTTCCTCAAACCTTAATAAACTTACCAGTAAATAATCCTAATCAAATAATACTGAATGATCAGTTCTGGTCCGAAGTTACTCTTATAGAGAGTAAATTAGGAAAAAAAGGTAGGGTTTTAATAAGACCTTCTGGTACTGAACCTCTTATTAGAATAATGGTTGAATCAGAAAATGAAAAAGATTCAGAAGATTATGCCAACAGACTTGCCGATCTAGCTTCTAAGTTATGATAATTGCTAATTGGAAGATGAATGGGTCTAAGGAGCTCATTAAAGAATGGGTAGATTTTGTTTCTACAAATATAGAACTCAATCAAGGAAAGAAATGTATTTTATGCCCACCCACTTGCTATCTTGATTTTACTGGGTCTCTTATAAAACAAAGTTATAAAAACATACAATTAGGGTCACAAAATTGTGATTCTGTGTTATCTGCTCCCTTAACAGGCGGAACCAATGCCCTAATGCTAGAAGATATAGGATGTGAATTTGTAATTATTGGTCATTCAGAACAAAGAATTCATCTTAAGGAAAGCAATCAGATTCTTTCTGATAAACTGAAAGAATCTATAGACATGAATCTCAAACCTATTTTTTGCGTTGGAGAGTCTTTGCAACAAAAGGAGTCTAATCAAACGAATGATATCCTTATGCAACAGCTAAATGCTCTTCCAGGCAATCTTTTAAGCGAATGTATAATTGCCTACGAACCTGTTTGGGCTATTGGGACAGGGGAAAATGCGGAGATTTCTTATATTGAAGAAATTCACTCATTTATCAAAGAAGAACTTAAGAATAAGTCTAATTCTACAAACTATATTTCTGTAGTTTATGGAGGTAGTGTAAACTTAGCTAATTGTAAAGAAATTTACTCTTCAGATAAGGTAGATGGACTTTTAATAGGCGGAGCTTCTTTAGACTCTAATACTTTTACTAATATTTATAATAAGTCTTAAATTATGGAAAATTTACTAATATTCTTCTACATAGTTATTTCTATTTCATTGATTCTATTAATCCTTTTGCAGCAAGGAAAAGGATCAGATATAGGAAGTGCTTTTGGAGGAGGTTCTAGCAATGCGATGTTTGGTTCTAGTGGTTCATCGAACCCTTTAACGAAGGTAACAGCTATAGTTTCCGCTATTTTTCTCATCCTAAGTTTATCTATAACCTATATATCTAGGAATTCAATAGATGAGAATCAGGATGATGACATGCCTGTTATAGAGGAGACAGGTATTTTACCTGATAATAATCCTGAGTAATTTTGAAGCCGAAGTGGTGGAACTGGTAGACACGCTACCTTGAGGGGGTAGTGAGCTTCGCTCGTGGAGGTTCGAATCCTCTCTTCGGCACCATAAACTTTCTTGACCCCTTCTTCTCATAAATCTATACTTCGCTCCTTTTGATGCGGGGTGGAGCAGTCTGGTAGCTCGTTGGGCTCATAACCCAAAGGTCGTAGGTTCAAATCCTGCCCCCGCTACCAAAAGTAAGCCCTATGAGGGCTTTTTTTATAAAAGATGGATAAGAACTATATAAAACAAATATTAACAAAAGATATAAAATCTTTAGGCTGCGATTTATGGGGAATAGAGTTCTTTGGTAAAAATCAAAACCAAACCCTAAGAATTTATATTGATAAAGAAAAAGGAATATCTGTAGAAGATTGTGAAAAAGTTAGCAGACATGTAATAAAGCTATTAGACGTAGAAAATGAATTTTCTAATAAATACTTATTAGAAGTTTCTTCACCTGGCTTAGAAAGGAAGTTTTTTTTTGAAGATCAATATTCAGGATATATCGACTGTGATTTTAAAGTGAGGTATAACACTAATTTAAATAAAAGAGTTTCAATTAAAGGAAAATTATCAAAAGTAACAAAAGAAGGCCTGATAATAATGACTAAAGATAAAGATCAAAAGATTCCTTTCTCTTCTATTATTCAAGCAAATCTTATAATGTGAGGGGTTAGATTATGCAAAACGAGATTTTATTAGTTGCTGAAGCTGTTTCTGGAGAAAAAGGACTTCCGAAGAGTTCTATATTTGAAGCGATAGAAATGGCTTTAGCTACAGCAACAAAAAAAAGATATGAAGAAAACTCCTCTATTGAAGTTGAGATAGATTCTATAACAGGAGAATATGAAACATTTAGATTATGGGCAGTTGTCTCTGTAGAGGATTTAGAAGATGAAGGCATTGAAATTAATGTTACTGATGCGAAGACAAAAGATGAGAATTTAACTATAGGCTCTGTAATTAGAGAAAAAGTAGAAAATATTGAGTTTGGAAGAATAGCTGCTCAAGCTGCAAAGCAAGTTATTGTTCAGAAAGTAAGGGAAGCAGAAAGGGCCCAAGTAGTTGAGAAATACCGTTCTGTTTTAGGCGAACTGGTAAATGGAACTGTAAAAAAGGTTACTAGAGAATTTCTAATAATTGATCTTGGTGACGGAGCAGAGGCTATCCTCTCTAGAAATGAACTTATACCTGGAGAAGTTTTTAGAATCGGAGATCGATTAAGAGCAGTTTTACAAGAGGAAGAAAGAGAAAACAGGGGCCCGCAGCTAGCTTTGAGCAGAAGATGTCCAGAAATGGTCGGTGAATTGTTTAAGCTAGAAGTTCCTGAAATCTCTGAACAAGTTATAGAGATTAAAGCTATAGCTCGAGATGCTGGATCTAGAACAAAGATAGCGGTTAAAACTAATGACAATAGGATTGATCCTGTTGGAGCTTGTGTAGGAATGAGAGGGTCTAGAGTGCAAGCTGTTTCAAATGAACTAGGTAATGAAAGGTTGGATATAGTGATATGGGATGATGACCCTGCTCAATTATTAATTAATTCTATGGGCCCTGCTGAAATAACTTCTATAGTTTTAGATGAGGTAAAAGGCACAATGGATGTTGCTGTTACTCAAGACACCTTAGCTCAAGCAATAGGTAAAAGTGGTCAAAATGTAAGATTGAGTAGTCAAATTACTGGATGGAAGCTTAATGTTATTGATGAGGATACTGCTCAAAGTAATGAAGAAGAGAAAACTCAGAGCGACTCTAAGACTTTAATCGATAATTTAGATGTTGATGAAGGCTTAGCTCAAGCTTTGATTGAGCAAGGTTATCGCAACTTAGAATCAGTTTCTTCCGCCTCGCCGGAAGAATTAGAAGAAATTGAAGGTTTTGATTCTGAGATAGCTGAACTGTTAATTAATAGAGCTAAAGAGGCCCTTTTGACTCTTGCTATGCAGATAACTGATGCGGAAGGAGAGTCCAGTGATTTGATGTCTGTAGAAGGTATGGATGTGACCTTAGCTTTAGAATTAAGTCAAAAAGGGATTAATGATAGAGAAGCACTAGCTGAACAATCTATAGAAGAGCTAACAGCATTAATTCAAATGTCTGAAGAAGATGCTGGTGAGTTGATTATGAAAGCTAGGGCGCATTGGTTTGAATAGCTAAATTAATAAATTTTATGGCAAATCTAAGCGTCGAGAAATTAGCAACCGTTATTGGTTCAGCCCCTGAGTTACTCCTTTCGCAGATGAAAGAGGCAGGTTTAAAGCACTCTAAATTATCTGACGAAGTTACTGATTCTGACAAGAAAACTCTTTTGCATTATTTAAAGAAACAACAAAGTAAAACCTCTAAGACGATATCTTTAAAAACAACAGAATCTAAGGAAATAAAAAAGGAACCTGGTTCTATAGATATAAAAAGGAAAAAAGCAAACATTGAAATTTCCTCTAGTCTTGAAGAAAAAACAAAAAAGACATCTTCCAATATAGATTTTGCTGCAATAGAAAAGAAAAGACAGGCTGGAGAAACATTAAAACAAGTAAATGAGGGTCAAAGAAAACAGAAGAATGAACAAAAAACTCTTATTACAAGAAGAAAGGCTAAATCTGGAGAGTCAGCATCTCCTTCTAAAGAAATAAAACATATTGTTAAGTCTAAAAAGCCTTCTAAAGCACTAAAAACTGATCTTACTAAGAAAGAGAAGAGAGAACTAGAAGGAGAAGACTTTCTTTCAAATGTTCAAAAACAAGAATTTGAAATGCCTAGTGAATTTATTTCTAGAACAATTCAGATCCCTGAATCAATTACAGTTAGTGAGTTGGCTGAAAACCTTTCTATAAAAGGTGGAGAATTAGTTAAAAAGCTAATGTCAATTGGGGTAATGGCAACTCTTAATCAAGCTTTAGATCAAGATACAGCAATATTAGTTACTGAAGAATTAGGACACAAAGGTGAACCTGCTAAAGAAATAGAAGTTGAAGACAGGTTAATGGAGTTAGTTTCTTATGAAGGCAATGAAGAAAAAAGAAACCCGGTAGTTTCGGTTTTAGGTCATGTTGATCACGGTAAAACAACTTTATTAGACTACGTAAGGAAAGCTAATGTGGCTGAAGGAGAAGAGGGTGGTATAACTCAAAAGATAGGAGCCTACCAAGCTAATACGGAACTAGGAACTATTGCTTTTATTGATACTCCAGGGCACGCTGCTTTCTCTGAAGTTAGAGCTAGAGGAGCTAATTCAACAGATATTGTTATTCTAGTTGTTGCTGCTGATGACGGATTACAGCCCCAAACGGAGGAGGCTATAAGTCATGCTAGAGCCGCGGACGTCCCTATAGTTGTTGCTGTTAATAAGATGGATAAAGAAGAAGCAGATATTGAAAAAGTAAAGACAGAATTATCAAATAAAGAATTGATCCCAGAAGATTGGGGAGGTCAAACTCAATTTATTCCTATATCTGCATTAAAAGGAGATGGTATTAACGAACTTCTTGAGGCTGTTACTTTAGAAGCAGAGGTCTTAGAACTTAAAGCTCATCACAAAGGTCCTGCCTTTGGTGTGGTCTTAGATTCAACAACAGAAAGAGGCAAGGGAGCTGTCGCTACTATTTTGGTACAAAAAGGAACGTTAAAGAAAGGAGATACTATATTAGTAGGAGATCAAACTAAAAAAGTAAGAAGTTTAGTTGATGAAAACGGAACTAATATTAGTTCTGCAGGCCCATCCGTTCCTGCTTCAATAACAGGACTTGATCGGCCCCCTAAGGCAGGAGAAGAGTTTATTGTTGTAACTAGTGAGAAAATGGCAAAAGAAATCTCAAATGAAAGAGCTGAAAAAGCAAGAGAAGAGCGTTTAGCAAGGAACCAGATCTCTAATTTAGAAATGTTGTTTGATTCTGAGCTTGCGAACCATACCATTTTAAATATAGTCTTAAAAGCTGATACGCATGGTTCTTTGGAAGCTATCGTAGGTTCATTAAAAAATCTAGAGAATGAAGAAGTTAAAATTAATTTAGTTCATGAGGCAGTAGGTTCGATAAATGCCAACGATATAAACCTTGCTTTAACAACTGATTCTTTTGTTGTTGGTTTTAATGTTAGAGCAGATTCTGCTGCCAAGAAATTAGCTGAAAAAGAATCAATAGATGTTCTATATTACGGGATAATATATGACTTAATTGATGGAGTTAAAGTTGCTATTGAAGGACATCTAAAACCTGATGTTAAGGAAGAAATATTAGGAACAGCTGAAGTAAAAGACCTATTTAAATCTCCAAAATTTGGTCTTATTGCTGGTTCTATAGTCATAGAAGGGACTATAAAGAGAAATAAACCAATAAGAGTATTACGAGACGATATAGTTATATTTGAAGGTGAGTTGGATTCCTTAAAACGTTTTAAAGATGACGCTAATGAAGTTCCTATGGGCACAGAATGTGGAATAGGAGTTTCAAACTATAAGGATGTTCAGGTCGGCGATAAAATAGAAGTATTTGATAGGGTGGAAGTTAAGAGAACTTTAGATTAGATGCCATCTCCAGATTTTAAGAGATCTGATAGGATTTCTGACTTAATAAAAGTAGAAATATCTAATATTTTATCTTTTGAAGTAAAAGATCCACGTGTTAGAGGCATTACTGTCTTGAGAGTAGATCTTTCTTCTGACATGAAGAATGCTTTCATTTTTTTCTCCAGTGATAATAGTTTCAATGACCTAGATACCGAAGAAATCTTGGCAGGATTAGAAAAGGCGAGGGGCTTTATAAGAAAAAAGTTAAGTAATAATTTAAGCCTAAGAAGAACTCCAGAGATTCACTTTAAAGAGGAGTCTTATTTATCAACATGAATGGTTTTTTATTAATAGATAAACCTACAGGTGTAACTTCAGCAAATTGCGTATATCAATTAAGAAAAATTTTAGGAATTAAGAAAATAGGTCATTGCGGCACTTTAGATCCACTTGCAACAGGGTTGCTCCCTGTTTGCATAGGAGAAGCTACTAAGTTCAGTTCATTCTTGTCCGATTTAGATAAAACCTATGAAGTAGATATAAGTTTTGGGTTGGAAACAGATACTGGTGATATAGAAGGTGAGATTATTTCTAAAAGTATAAATAACTTTAGTGAAATAGATCTTAGAAAGGTTCTTAAAAGCTTTGAAGGTCTGCAAACCCAAACTCCCCCAATGTATTCAGCCCTGAAAAATAAAGGCAAACCTCTTTATTGGTGGGCCAGGAAAGGTGTATTTCTTTTTAGAAAAGAAAGAAATATAACTATTCATAAAATAGAACTTATGGAGTTTAAAAACAAATTAGCTAAATTAAAGGTTTCTTGCACTAAAGGCACATACATAAGGAGTCTTGCTGAGTCTGTTGGAAGAGCCCTTTTCACAAAAGCTACAGTCATTTCCTTAAGAAGATTAAGTGTAGGATATATTAAAGCTGAAGATATGGTTCTTATGCCTAAAGAGGAGTCTAGTGATATATCTAGCTCTATCTTGCCAAGCGATTTTCTTTTAAAACACTTATCTAAAGCGGTGCTAAATGAAGAAGATGTAAAAAAAGTTAGAAATGGACAGTCAATATACTATAATGCGCAACTTGAAAAAAAAGGATTAGTAAGAATATATACAAATAAGAGTTTATTT
>Ga0315326_10000861_pt1 | contig 15271 bp, 7 predicted proteins | sample M180m32315metaG_FD_203457 | JGI IMG/M metagenome (GOLD analysis project Ga0315326, IMG submission 203457) | Ammonia-oxidizing marine archaeal communities from Monterey Bay, California, United States - M1 80m 32315 | ecosystem: Environmental > Aquatic > Marine > Coastal | place: USA: California... | reverse complement strand
TGTAGAGTTGCGAAAGTTACGAAAGCTTAACCTCGTTTCGACACAAATAACCGACGACGGTCTGAAACACATCAGCGGCATGACTAATCTGTCGCTGCTGGCCTTAGCAAACACCGCGATAACAAGTGCCGGGCTTGCGCATATCAGGGAACTCGATAGTTTAAATCAGTTATTTCTTCATAGTACGGCGGTCGATGACATGGGACTGGTACACCTAAGACAATTAGTCAATCTCAAAGAACTTTACTTATTCGATACGAACGTTACCGAGGCTGGTGTTCGCAGGCTTCAACAGGCAATACCAAATTGCCGGATCATACATACGACGGATATGGTACCACCTCCACGTACCAGGCTGAAATTGCATGAAGCCCTTGAAATTGTTGAGAGGGTGGGGGGAAAGGCGCAGCTGAACGGTGCCCAAACTGAAATAATTAGTATGGATTTCAGTAAAAGTAATATTAGTGACGACGACCTTGAATACCTGGTTGGCTACAGGCGGTTCGGATTGTTAAATCTATCGGATACTCAGATTTCAGACGAAGGGCTTGAACACATTAAGGCCGCAGATTCGATCGGCTTTTTATTCCTTGGGGGAACTAAAGTTACGGATGAGGGAATGATACATCTAAAAAACCACAAGGAACTTACTGTGCTTGGTCTCCACAATACAAGAATTACAGATAAAGGACTGGCACACCTTAAAGAGTTACCTCGACTTGCACAACTGATGGTTCATAAAGGTACGAAAGTCACCGAGGCCGGCTTGGTTCATCTAAAATCGTTCCCAGCGCTTACGGCTTTAAGTCTCGACAAAGCCAACTTTAGCGAGGCAAGCCTGGCCGAACTACGCCGAGCTTTACCTAATTGTCGGATTACTCACTAAGTACCGCTAAGCTAACCACAACGCAACGTTCGTGCTTGGCTTGTACCCCTTGGAATTGCAGATGAGCACTACCTGCAGATCACCGACGATCATCATTTGGCAGGCTGTGGAATTGCACCAGAGCCAAAAGCGGTGTCACCCGCGGTGACAGCAGCGTCGTTCATGCCTATTCATGCTCCATCAGCAAAAACACAAACCCTAGAAAACAAGGCATTTCCCGTCACGGACCATCATGATCCGTCACAAGAAATGCCTAAGTGGGCGATGAGGGACTCGACCGGATCTCGTATTACTCTATAAAACACGAGGTATTAGCCCGACCGCCCGAGCAAGTAGGGGCAAATACAGTGGCAAATGCGACGCTGAGTGAAACGGTGGCCTTACTGATCGAGAGGTGGGATGGGCTGGACGAGCGCGTAAAAGCAGAGATTGCGGATTTACTTAGCCACGACTAACCCCTCACTCCCCGTGCCCGGCGTCACGCAGGATCTGAGCGGCAGAGGCGGGGCCCGGGCAGGATAGTCATCCCACAGATGACAATGCACGGCGTTTGCGCCACACTTGCGGGTGGCCCTACATCGCCATTCTAATCGACACTGGATTTCATGGGTCCTTTCGTAAGCGGGTAACGTCAATCTTAAGCCTCAGCTCATCCGACATCGGCTTGCCGGCGCGAACGTCTTCTTCCCTAAACACGGCAATCTGTACGGAGCCCACTCCCCGTTATCCGCCGCCAAGATCCTCCGCGACGCTGGGCATGGGTAAATTTCTAGTTGATCAGTTGTACACAGGCTCGAACGTCTTAAGGCCTACTTAATGGATGATTGCCAAATCTTACCGCGGATTTAGATACTGCCGATTTCACTGCGGCTGGTCGAGTGACGTTAACCGTTTGACGAGCAACTAGTCGAAAACGAGGTTCTTGGGATTTGACATGCAACTAAGCAGGAGAAAAGTCAGCGCACCCTAGACACAGGGGAAAGGGGGGTGTTACATTTAAAGCAATCGTGCGATTGGAGCGAATTAAGGCTCAATCAAATACGATATTTCGGTTTAAGATGAACGGTTAATAGAATAGCTGTCTCTAGTGAAGGTTGATCAAATGCGGATCGGTGGTCGGAGGTATATGGTTAGCGTCAGGCGCACGAGTTTGCCTGCGATGGCTATATTGTTGGTCACGACGCTGTTTAATTGGACCGCCCTCCCATTACAAGCTGTGGAAAAAGCGTCCGCTGGAAAAATCGATTTTAGGCGCGATGTTCGTCCGATTCTTTCCGACAACTGCTTTTCTTGCCACGGCCCTGATGCTGCGCATGTGGAAGCAGATTTGCGGCTAGACTTGCGCGAAAGCGCCGTCCGGTCGGATGGTGTTATCATCCTCGGGAAACCGGCGAAAAGTGAATTGATGCGCCGGATCAATTCCACCGACGCCGACGAGCGGATGCCGCCTGAGGAGTCGCACAAGATGCTCTCCGCTGCTGAGAAGGCAATACTCGCTCGCTGGATATCCGAGGGAGCAGAATACGATGAACATTGGTCGTTTATTGCGCCGCAGTCGCCGGAAGTCCCTGTGATCGTAGATGCAAAAGTCGTCATTCGCGATCCGATTGACGCTTTCATTGCAGCGCGCCTGAAACAAGAGGGACTAGCGATGTCTCCTGAGGCTGATCGCGCCACGCTTATTCGCCGCGTGTCGCTCGATTTGACGGGTCTGCCGCCGACCATCGCCGAGCTCGATGCGTTTCTCATCGATGAAAGCGAGCAAGCCTACCAACGGGTCGTCGATCGACTATTATCGTCGCCAGCCTATGCTGAGCGGATGACATTGAACTGGCTTGACTTGGCCCGTTACGCCGACACGCACGGCTACAACAACGACGGCGAAAACACGCAATGGCCCTGGCGTGATTGGGTGATTAACGCCTTTAACACTAACATGCCTTACGATCAGTTCATCGTCGAACAACTCGCGGGCGATCTGCTTGAAGGTGCAACCCCTCAGCAGCGGTTAGCCACCGCCTTCTGTCGCAATCATGTCATTACTTCGGAGGGTGGCATTATCCCCGAGGAGTACCGCGTCGAGTACGTCGCCGATCGCGTCCATACTACCGCGACGGTTTTCATGGGACTATCCATGCAGTGCGCCCGCTGTCACGATCACAAGTTCGATCCGATCACGCAGCGGGACTATTACAGTTTGTTCGCGTTTTTCAACAATGTCCCCGAGTCCACTTTGGCCTACGGCGGCAAGGTTCTCGCGGCCGCGCCGGCGTTGAGAATACCTTCACCGCTGTTAAATCCGCAACTACAACGGATCGACCAACAAGTCGTGGCTCTCAAGCGGCGACTTGAAGCCCGCAACGCCGAAACCGACAAACCGTTGATTGAGTGGGTGAAGGAAATGGTTTCCGTTGAGCAATCCAACAAATTTCCAGAGGGGCTCCTTGCTCATATCGCGCTGGACGAAGGCCAAGGCGAATTGACACACGACTCCGTCGACGCACATCGCGTTGGCAAGATCATTGGCGGCGTGAAGTGGGCAGAGGGCAAACTCAACACCTCGCTTGACTTTAACGGAAAGACCTACGTCGATTTTGGTCAGTTAGTCGAACTTGATTCAGACGAACCCTTTTCGATCAGTGCCTGGATTTATCCCACTTCTAATTCGCCGATCACCGTCGTGTCAAAGATGGACGATGCGGCAGCCCACCGCGGCTTCGACTTGATCATCGAGCAGGGACGACCGGCGATTCATTTGATACATCACTGGCCGAACAATTCTATCAAGAAGATCACCAAGAAGTCGCTTTTGCTCAATGCCTGGCATCATGTGTTGGTCAGCTACGACGGGTCTTCACTCGCCGCCGGCGTGTTGATTTATGTTGACGGACAGGCGATGGGGATGGATGTTATTGCGGACAAATTACGGGGAACGATTGCGACGCAAAAGCCGGTGCATCTGGGGCGACGGTCAAATTCCGTTCCATTTGAGGGCATGATCGACGAAGTGCAATTCTATTCGAAGTGTCTGGATATCGATCACGTTCAACAACTGTTCAACGCCCAAGTTCCGGTCGGTGTGGCGGAAATTATTGCCATCGAGCGCGGGCAGCGAACGCCAGTGCAACAGGCAAAACTTCGAACTCATTACCTTCACTACATTGACCTGCCCTATCGAAAACTCTTAGGCGAACTTGGCGATCTCAATCAGCGACGAGTCGAAGTGGAAATGACCACGGCACCGCCGACGATGGTTATGTCTGAAATGGCGACGCCACGCCAAGCGTCCGTGCTTAAACGAGGCGAGTACGATCAGCCAGGCGAAACGGTTTCGCCTAATGTGCCGCACAGTCTGCCACCGCTACCTGATGACGTACCGACGAATCGTTTGGGATTGGCGCAATGGTTGATCGAACCAAACAATCCGCTAACAGCTCGCGTGGCAGTTAATCGTTGGTGGCAGTTGTATTTTGGGACGGGCATTGTGGAAACCGTCGAAGATTTCGGATCGCAAGGGACTTGGCCGACGCATCCCGAGTTGCTCGATTGGTTGGCAATCGAGTTTGTCGCTAGCGACTGGAACGTTAAGGCGATGCAGAAACGCATCGTGATGTCCGCCACGTATCGTCAGTCGTCCCATGTGACGACTGCTTTACTCCACCGCGATCCGAAGAACCAACTACTCGCCCGCGGGCCGCGATTTCGTTTGCCAGCCGAAGCCATTCGTGACAACGCGCTCTTTGTAAGCGGGTTGCTTGGACAACGACTCGGTGGCCCGAGCGTCAGGCCGTATCAGCCTGCTGGTCTCTGGCGAGATGTCTCAGTTTCGCAAAGTGTAATTTACAAACAAGATCGGGGAGAGGACCTGTATCGCCGGAGTATGTACACGTTTTGGAAGCGGACCTGCCCTCCGCCATCTCTGTCTACGTTTGATGCCCCAGATCGAGAAACCTGTCAGATCCGTCGTTCGCGAACGAATACGCCGCTGCAAGCTTTGGTGCTGATGAACGATCCAACTTATGTCGAAGCCGCCCGAATGTTGGCCGAGAGAGTGATGTTAGAAGGTGGCGAGTCGGGCGAGTCCAAGGTTAATCATGCGTACCGCTTGGTTTTAGCGCGGCGCAGTCGACCGGCGGAACAACGTGCTATGTTATCGTTGTTAGAAGATGCTCGCACTCGATTTCGCGTTGAAACAGAGAAAGCGAGTGCATTAATCACCATTGGCGACAGCGCACGCAACGCTAAACTTGACCCCGTTGAATTGGCGGCTTGGACGACCGTCACTAGTGTACTGCTTTGTCTCGATGAAACAATCAGCAAAGAATAATCATTTGTCAGGGAATGGAAATTTATGGACCCCCTCGCCGAGCTTGGCCAACATCTTACGCGAAGACATTTCTTCGGTCGTACGGCGACGGGCGTCGGCGCGGCGGCCTTAGAATCTTTGCTAGGGCCAGCGGGACTGGCCGGTGAGAATGCTAGTCCGATAGCTACGGGCATTCTCCCGCCTTTCTTACCTAAAGCTAAACGAGTGATTTATCTGTTTCAATCGGGCGGCCCATCACAGCTTGAATTGTTCGACAATAAACCGCTTGTAAAGGAAAAACACGGCAGCGAACTGCCAGACTCCGTTCGCATGGGTCAGCGGGTCACTGGGATGACTTCCGGTCAAAAAAGCTTTCCACTGATCGGCTCAAAGTTTAAGTTTTCCCAACATGGTCAGTGTGGTATGGAGTTGAGCGAATTGCTACCGCACACGGCCAAAGTTGTCGACGACATCTGTCTGATTCGCTCGATGCACACCGAAGCGATCAATCACGATCCGGCGATTACCTTCATGCAAACCGGGTCGCAACAACCGGGAAGGCCTTCGCTTGGTGCGTGGCTCTCATACGGACTAGGCAGCGGTAACCGCGACTTGCCTGCCTTCGTCGTCATGATTTCACACGGCAGCGGTAAAAAAACCAGTCAGGGTCTACTCGAACGCCTTTGGGGCAGTGGTTTTCTCCCGACCGATCACCAGGGCGTAAAGTTGCGCAGTGAGGGCGACGCCGTATTATATCTTTCCAATCCATCAGGTATCGACCGTGACTTGCGGCGAAAAATGCTCGATCGAGTGGCGCAACTCAATCAATCGCATTTCGAAAAATCAGGCGATCCCGAAATTAATACCCGCATCGCGCAGTTCGAGTTGGCGTATCGAATGCAGATGTCCGTACCTGAGATTACTGATTTTTCACAGGAAACGCAGGAGACGTTGGATCTCTACGGACCAGATGCAAGAAAGCCGGGTACGTTCGCAGCGAACTGCCTATTGGCACGCCGGCTTGTCGAACGCGGCGTGCGTTTCATCCAACTTTACCATCGCGGTTGGGACAGCCACGGCGCAATTCCGACGGCCATTCCGTTGCAATGCCGCGACGTCGATCAGCCGCATGCGGCGTTGGTTATCGACCTAAAACGGCGCGGTTTGCTTGACGATACGCTCATCGTCTGGGGCGGTGAGTTCGGTCGGACCGTTTATGGCCAAGGCGGCGTGAAAGACAACTACGGTCGCGATCACCACGGGCGTTGCTTTAGCATGTGGCTCGCGGGTGGCGGAATACAACCTGGAGTCGTTCACGGCAGCACCGACGAGTTCAGCTACAATATCGTTGAACAACCGGTCCACGTGCACGATCTCAACGCCACGATATTGGATCGCCTTGGTATCGACCACACTAGGTTGACGTTTCCGTATCAAGGCCGCGACTTTCGCTTGACCGATGTGCATGGAAAAGTGATCAAGGAAATTCTCGTGTAAAATTTGGGCCTACTTCAATCTCGTCTTCCGTCGGAAGCTTTATGTGTGGACCATGACGGTCTATGACGGGGAATGCCTTGTTTTGTAGGGTTTGTGTTTTTGCTGATGGACCATGAGGAGCTATGAGTGACGAATCTGCCACTACCTGCGCCACTACTTGTCCATCCGGTTTCATCCCGCAACCAGCCTTCAAGTGATCGTCGGTGATCTGCAGGTAGTGCTTGCGAGCCATGCTTTCTGAGTTATTCATCCACCCGCAGACGACGTGCTGTGGAAAATGGTGGGTCAGTTCCGTCTGATGTGTTTTCCACAGGTTCTTCAACATATTTGGCCACGCGAATTTCGCCCGACGACTCGGTGGTGGGGGATCTAACCGAGAACTTCGTGTTGTGATTTGGTAAGCTGGTTGAAGGTGGCCTTTGACTAGGTCACGTTTGGATCACCAAGTGAAAGAAATGGTATTGATGGAAAACAAGGATATGGACGTACCAGGGCAAGAACCCAACCCGAATGCGTTTTGGTGTCCAAAGTGTTGTGGGCATACAGACTCGGTGGAGCGGGAGACCCACATTGTTGACTCTCAGGGAGGGTCTGGAACAACGTATATAGAATGCTGTGTATCCTGCGATGCAGTGGGCGGTATACCAGCCAAACAATATAAAAGAATTATTTGGGGGACCACGATCATCGTACTGTGTGTCACCACTTTCGCCGCATTAATGGTAACTTGTTTTCCCGAGAAAGAATCTGCTTCCACTTGGAATGCGATTACAACGTTTTGTGTGAACACCCTTAGTCTTACGTTATTTTTATCACCGGGCATCTTGTTCGCTTGGGTAGTAACGTGCGGCTCCACTTTTCTCCGTTATCGCAAATGGAGGAAGTGGGGCAAGGAACACAGTTGATTTCGTTACCCGGCGGCCCGGTGGTGGGGTCACGGAACTACGAACACATGAGCAGGGGGTGGGTATTCTGGAATGGACCCATGCGGAAGGTGTGAGCTGTTGATTGCTTCAGGAACATTGGGTTATCTTATTGGCAGATCTACGATGTTATTTTGAAAGGGTTGTACAGTGCCGACTGACAAGTGGGGAAACCCCATACGCGTTTGCTTACAGCGGATAACGGAACTGGATGGTCGTGCCCTCGTTGCCTACATTATTGGTGGGACAATTCTCACAATATTTTGGGGGTTGAGTCTCGGCGGATTAACGTTGCCCGCCATGTGTATCATATTTGTTTTGCTCGGCAAGCGATTTTGGAAAGCGAAAACGCCGCACGAAGAATCCCCAGCGTGCGATGAAGACGGCGTCGTAGAATCTGAAGAACGAAAAAAAGAAGATCGGCGTTCGGTAGGGATAAGGTGCCTAAAAATAGTAGCTGGTTTAGCATTTCTTGTTGTTATTTCGCTCTGCATTTTTGCTCCTTATTCAACATTGTCTATAGGCATTGGTATATTGGGTCTCGGAATGTTGCCCGCCATGTGGATCATGTGTTTTTTGCTCGGCAAGCGACTTTGGAAAGCGGAAACGCCGCACGAAGCATCCCTATCTTGTGATGAAGATGGCGTTGTAGAACCTGAAGAACGAAAAAAAGATGATTGGCGTTCGGTAGGGATAAGGTGTCTAAGAATAATACATGGTTTTGTATTTCTAATTGTTATTTTGCTCTGCGTTTTTGCTCCTTATTTAACATATTCACTAGTTTTTGCGTTATTAGAAGAGATTCATTTAGCCATACTTCCCCTGCTTGAAGCGATATTTGGCCCGCGTCATTAGGAAATGGAGTTGGGCGAACGATTCTGAGGTTGCACCTTGGGCACATCGTACTCATCACAGGATTGGCCTACTGTAAAACACACAGGCGGTGGATGAGAGCACGACGGAAGCTGGCTAATTTCCTTAGCCCAAAGATCCAACAGGGCTCAGTGCTTCTCCCCCTCCGATGTTCCTTGCCCGGCGGCCCAGTGGTTTCGTCCAGCTTCAATATCGATGGTAGCGCGACGTGGATCGGTTACTCTGCCTTGAATCCATTTTTTTGAAATCCACCACGTCCGCGGCGAATTTTTCAGGTTCGCCGTGTCTCTTTTACCCATTGATTGAGTGTTTTAAGTAGTTCAGCGGTGCGTTTGGGTTGTTCTTTTGCGAGATTGTTTCTCTCTCCTTCATCGTCTTCCAAACGGTATAGTTCCGTTTCATTTTGGTCAATGTAGTGAACAAGCTTCCAGCCGTCTTTCAAGATCGCCTGACAGGGTTGTGTTCCATGTCCGTTCGAGTGCGGATACCACCAAGCGAGGAAGGGCCGGTTCAGAGTTTTCTTTTTGCTGTGAATCAGGGGAACAAGCGAAAGCCCGTCGACTGTCTGTTTCGGCAATTGGTCGCATCCAGTCAGTTCCAGAAGCGTGGGATAAATATCCATTGTAATAACTGGTTCGGCCGTACTCAACGCGGGTATCGTACCGGGCCAGGTGATGAATGTAGGGATGCGTATCCCCCCCTCGTAGTTCCAGCCTTTGCTGGCCCGAAGTGGAAAATTACTCGTTGGTCTTGAATTCGGTGAACCCGGCATACACGAACCACCGTTGTCAGAGGTAAAAACGATGATCGTGTTGTTTGTTACTCCGAGTTCGTCCAATGCATCGACCACCTTGCCAACATTCGTGTCAAGGTTCTTTAGCATGGCGGCGTAGGTCGGATTCTGCTGTCGTGCAGGAACCTTGCGATTGAATCGTTCCGGTATCATCTTCAGCGGAGTGGTGCCATACAATTGTTTCTTCTTGGTTTCGTATTTCTCGACCAGAGTTTTCGGGGCCTGAATCGGCGTGTGAACCGCATAGTGACCTAAAATAAGAAAAAACGGCTGCTTGCCCTTGATCACAGTGTCTTTAATGAACCCGATACCCTTATCCGTCAAGGCATCTGTCAGGTAGTCGCCTGGTTTACCGTCTTCCAAGTCAGGCACGTTTGCAGAAGGCAGGTTTTTCTTTTGATAAGGATGGAAATAAGATCCGGGTAGGCCATGCTTCGCCGTCGCCATCTGCCAATCGAATCCGTGTTGTTTGGGCATCCCAATATCTTCAGAGCCGACGTGCCATTTGCCAATATACCCCGTTCTGTAGCCGGATTGCTGGAAGGCTTCGCCAATCGTGGTCTCACTGAGTGGAAGGTATGTCTCGGCACTGTTTGCGCCACTTGGTTTATCCGGATTGAGCCAACTGGTGAAGCCAATACGTTGCGGGTACTTGCCCGTCATCAACGATGCTCGTGTCGGCGAGCAAACATTACATGAACTGTAGGCTCTACTAAACACTGCTCCCTGTCCAGCCAGTTGATCAATGTTTGGGGTTTCATGAAAGCTCGACCCGTAACAGCTCAGATCCTTCCAACCCAGGTCGTCAACAAAAACAACCACGACGTTAGGCTTGCGTGCTTCGGAGCTTGCCTGAGTACAGATAATACTGTTTGAAAGTAGAACTGCCGCGCTCAGTGCCAAGACTCCGATAGGAGATCGTGTTCGTGTTATCATCTAATTTTTCCATTTCACAATAACGGATTGAAATCTATTCAATTGCTTCACTTTTTGGTTTACCAGCATTTATCGATTGAATTGTTTTCTCCCAGAATGGAGAGATATTCGACCAGGTCACGGATTTCTCGGAGCGTGAGAGTCTTTGTCATCTCAGGCATTGTAGATGTCGTCGTGGACTGTGCCTCAATGTTTTCACGATCAATCCGAATCATCTTGTTCTCTGGAGTGATAATCGTCAGCGTCAGCGCGTCTTCTTCTTTGATTGTGCCGGCGATGATCTTGCCACTATCGAGAGCGATTATGACCGTGCCGAATCCTTTGGCGATCTTCGCATTGGGAGAAACAATAGATTCGAGCAAATACCGCCGATCGAGATTCCGTTCTGGGCTTGCAAGGTTCGATAGATCGGGGCCTGCTGACCCGCCGGCATTATCGACTTTGTGGCAGCGAATGCATTGCGCGGCGACATGGCCGACAAAAATATCGCGGCCATTCTTTGCATTCCCCCCGGTCAGTGCAATTCGGTAAGCCGCAAGAGGGTCAGACTCATCGAACGATAAATTGAATTGGCGCATCGCTGCCTCACGGGATGCGTTGGGCGATGCGGTGAATGATTCGATCAAGTCGAGTTGTAGCGAGGCTGGTGCTTTGCCTTGACGAAGACGGTTTGCCCAATCGTCAAGCGTTTGACCAGCGGGGGGCGATTTTAAACGTGCAAGGGCAGTTATCGCTCGTTGCTTTTCTGAAATTTCGCTGTTTGGGTCGTCCAGTAGATTTGAAAAGATCAGGGCAGCGCGGACTTCGTCCCGACTTGCCAAAAGGTCGCGTGCCTCGGCGCGTAGATCTGCTTGATCTGTAACTAGCAACGTATCAATGATCTCCGAAAACTTACCATACTTCCGCGTGTCTAGCAGACGTAGTGCGGCAATTCGAACATCGGTGGTACGGCTGGAGTCGCTGACCCATGCAGCGAACACGTGATCATCTGTTTTCACCTCGAGTTTCGTCAGCAGTTTGGTCACATCTACCAAAAGTTTCGCCGATGTCGTTGCAAGAAGTTTCGACGCTGAGTTTTCAACAACATCTTGAACCGTGGACCGATCACGAGCGGCTATCGGTTGCCAGAAACCAGTAACGCGGTCTCGTTTTGTCGGCCCCTGCCAGACGGACAGAGCGGAGACAGCCTCAGTGCGAATGACCATAGGCTGTTTGACGCTGGTCGCGATACCGACCACCGCTTCGACATGGGTGCGACTGCCCAACTGAAGGTTCGCGTTAATAATCCGCCGCATAAGAGGCACCACGTTAGTGCCAGACGCATTCTTAAACCGTGTTGCCAGATTCGCTAGTTTCTCTCGACCCATCACTAGCGGCAGATCGTTGATCGCTCGCGCTGCCTCGGCGACTATCGCCAACTGCGCATCGTCCAGAAATTGAACGATACGAGGATCGGACCAGCGACGCTGCACGAGCAAAATCGCCATTCGGACTGCGGCCGACTTGTCATTGGCCCACTTCTGTACGAATTCACGGTCCCCGATTAGCTCGAGTGCCACGACTCCTGCATGCGTGAGATAGCGATCTTCTCCATCATTCTCGCGTAGCATCGAGATGATTGAATCGCAAGCACCCCTGTATTGTAATGACCCCAACGCCAAAGCCGCTAAGAAGCGAACACGAGAATTAACATCCACCAACAGTTCTACAATTGCGCTAGCGGCAGGATCGTAATGAGCGTCGCCTAACACACGCGCCGATTGAGCGCGGATTTCGCTGTCCTCGTCTTTTAGCAAAGCGAGGACGGGTACAAGGGCTTGAGGATCAGTTCGTCCGATCTGTCCCAGGCCCCAGATCGCATGAAGTCGCGCAAACTGATTGTCATCGCCGATGGCTATTTCAGTGAAATTCTCTATTGATTCGTTTCCTCGCTTGGCCAGCGTAAATTGCGCACGCAGTCGAACTCGCATATCATGGTGATGAAGTAACGATGCCAGTTCTTCAGGTGTACGATGACCGAACCCTTCTTGAAACAGCGTGCGAGTTTCAAGAATTACTGGATCGCTGAGACGAGTCTGGTCGAAAATCGTATAGATGCGCCCCCCAGAATTACTCCTGTTAAAAGGGCTTGTTGGATATTCGGCAATATACATTTTGCCATCGTAGCCAAAATCGACGTCACTGGCCTTAATCGGTTTACAGAAATCATGATGATCTTCAATCGTGAATCCTGCGCCTTGAGTCTTAACTGCGAACGATTCGACACCGCTGCTGTAGTTGCAATAGAAAAAGTGATTGCGGTACCGAGACGGTAAGCTTGTACCCGACGAAAACACAAAGCCCGAGGGCCCCGAACCAATTTTTCCCACCGGCGGAACGATGAACGCCGGTTGTAGATCGTGCTCAAGATGCCACATCCCTTCGGCATGCCACGGGCCGGTTAGATAAGGCTCGGAGATTGTCTGGTAGGCCATGTTCCAGCCACTGTCTCCGCCGGGAACGACATAAACCAGTCGTGAGTGATCGCCTTTGTCGCAATTGTTGTCGTCGGCAAACAGGTTGCCATACTGATCGAACGCCAACTCCTGTGGGTTTCGGAGCCCTTGGTGAATTCGTTCCAGTTCTGTCCCATCTGGATTGCAGCGATAGACCGCGCCTCTTCGAGGATTGGAAATCGTAGTGCCTTCCTTCGTCACGACATGGGCACCACGGTCGCCTACGGAGAAGTACAACTTGCCATCGACTCCCCATGCCAGCCCATGTAAATCATGACCATAGAAGCCGGCGTTAACTCCAAAGCCGGTCAAAAGTGATTCTTTGTGGTCGGCCTTGCCGTCGCCGTCTTTGTCTTCCAGCAGCCAGAGATTGGGAATACAGGTGTACCAGACTTTGCCATCGCGAGCGATCAGGCCAGACCCCAGTCCATCGAGAGGGCCATCAAAGCCATCAGCAAACACTCGGGACTCATCCGCCTGACCGTCGCCATCTTTATCTTCCAATAGCCGCACGATATCGGATTTCTGAGTAAACCAGTCGCTACCTTTGTCAAACTTACCAGCCCATTTCTTCTGCATCGCCAGTCGGTCTGCAAGAGTTGTGATTTGCAAGTCGTCCTCCAACATGAAGTTGTGAGTACGATTTTCCGGGGTGCCTGCTAGGAACCGATGTTCTTCGGCGACGTAGACGCGCCCCTGCTCATCGAGGCAGATGGCGATCGGATTTACCAGTTGCGGCTTGGCGGCAAATACGCCAACAGAGAGCCCTTCCGGTACGTGAAATGCGGCCGCCGCGTTTCGCGCCTTATCGATATCGTTTACCATGACCAACTCGTTTGTTCCCGGCTTCCTCAACTTTGTGATGAGTTGTTTTTCGTCGAGTCCCGCTAGCTTTACAGCAGGATCATGCGAGAAATCGAGAATCCGGTACTGCACGCTCTTCGCCGGCCCTTGAGCGATGGTTAGACCGATTCGTCCTGACAATTGTCCGGATGGATCCTCTATAGCCGTGCAGAGAGTGCCGTTGACTGCGCTCCATATCCGATGTCCGACTGCAAGTATTTCATAGCGATTCCATTCGCCCGGCTTGACCACGTTGGCACCGTGCGTGTTCCAATCGAGTTTTCCGCGTCCACCCTCGTCATATAACCGGCCCCACAGGTTACCGTGTTCGGCAACCTGTCCCATGTCTGCCTGATACCCGGTCGCTCGGCTCAGACCTTTGTCTGGTTTTGAACGAAACTGTATCCCACCATGTCGGTCGTGTGGTGTTAGTCTGACATCGAGAGCTAGGTAGAAATCCTTTACTTCCAAGGAGGACCACAACAACCCGTTTTGCGCAATATTCTTTGTCGACTTCGCGACAATAACACCGTCACGCACCGACCAGTATTCGCTGTTTCCTTCCCAACCGATAAGATCTTTGCCGTTAAACAGTTGGGTAAAGCCTGATTTGTCCTGTCCGTAGACTCCTGTTGGAAATAGCAGTAGGCCGAGGAAAAGGCACAGCAACCGGTTTGTTTGGGACATGGTTTACTCCAATAAGTGGTGAGCGACGACAAATCAGCGTAGTCCTGTTATTTTCCAAACGTGACCAGAGGTTGATGCCCTTGTTATGACTCATCGAGAGGTTTGTTTCAACTAGCTCCCATTTTCCTTGCCCGGCGGCCCGGTGGTGGGGTCACCAAACTACGAACACATGAGCAGGGGTTGGTGCGTGTGGCGGCGGACTACGGAACTAATCCAACTCACCAACCATTATCCCCAACACGTCGTGTGCGCGTGGATGGGCAACTCCGAGAAGGTTGCTGAGAAACATTACCTTCAGATCACCGACGATCACTTGAAGGCTGGTTGCGGGATGAAACCGGATGGACAAGTAGTGGCGCAGGTAGTGGCAGATCCGTCACTCATAGCCCCTCATGCTCCGTCAGCAAAAACACAAACCCTACAAAACAGGGCATTCCCCGTCATAGACCATCATGGTCCATCACAAGAAATGCCTAAGTGGGCGATGAGGGACTCTACGGTACACGCATCTAAGGCTGTAAATAGAGGGTTATTGGGCAGTGCGGAAACCGAAGCGGTGTCACCCGCGGTGTCAAATCCGACGCTGAGTGAAACGGTCGCCTTGCTAATCGATGGATGGGATAATATGTGCCCCGAAGAACGAGCAGTACTGACCGCCCTGCTTTGGGCTAATAATTCTGATGTTTAAAATGATTTCCAATGAACATGCTCTGGTTCCTCGTAGTGTCAGAATTTAAACTCGACGCGTTGACCCGTGTATTGAATTTCTTTGGTCACGCCATCAGGAGTAAGTTCAAGCTGGAACGTGCGCGTGGTCGTTTTCTTTGACGCCGGCTCGAGGCTCAGCGTCTTGGCCGCGTCGTTCCACTTGATCAGTGTCTGGACTGAATCGCCCTCGAGGTAATCAAGGCTGATGCCGTCGTCGTCGTACAGCGTGTATTTGCCGTTGGCACCTCGGTAGATCTTGAGCGTCGTGGGCCCGTCGACCTTATGTCCGGTGTATTGACGGATGGGGTCCACCGGCACGATCGC
>Ga0315326_10000860_pt1 | contig 15283 bp, 13 predicted proteins | sample M180m32315metaG_FD_203457 | JGI IMG/M metagenome (GOLD analysis project Ga0315326, IMG submission 203457) | Ammonia-oxidizing marine archaeal communities from Monterey Bay, California, United States - M1 80m 32315 | ecosystem: Environmental > Aquatic > Marine > Coastal | place: USA: California... | reverse complement strand
ATTATTTATAGTACTTCTTTCAACGATTATATCATTCAGTGGAATTTATTTTCTGAGAGAGAAAGTTTTTAAAGTTAATGATAAAGCTCCTGATAATAATTTGATATCTAATGAAAATAATTTTTATAAATTAACTGCTAACGATATAGATGGTAACATTATTGATTTTTCTAAATTTAAAGGTAAAAAGCTATTAATAGTTAATGTTGCATCAAAGTGTGGATATACATCACAGTATAAAGATTTACAAGAGCTTCACAAAAAATACAATGATAAAATAACAATATTAGCTTTTCCATCTAATAATTTTGGGTTTCAAGAACCAGGATCAAATGACCAAATCGAAGAATTTTGTGAAACTAATTATGGTATTGAATTTCAGTTATTTGAAAAGTCTGATGTTAGAGGAAAAAATTCTAATTCAGTCTACAAGTGGTTATCCTCTATTGAAGATAATGGATGGAATGATAAATCACCAAGATGGAATTTTTTCAAGTATTTAGTTGATGAAACTGGAAATTTGAAAGCAGTTTATTCATCAAATGTTAACCCACTAGATAATGAAATTATTGATTTTGTTATCAATTAAATCTGTAATCTCTTTTATCTTTTTTCTTCCTAAATATATTTACTAGTGCCAGAGCTGTAATTGAGGATAAACCGGATACAATACCTCCTATAACAGCAGATATAATGATTAAGGAATTAGTAGAGTTAATATTTAATATTTGAATAATTTTAGATGAAAGAATTGCTTCTGTTTGATATTCCATTCCCAATAGTAGGAAAAACCAAGATACTGACACACCAATAAAACTGCTTAAAAAGTGCGAAATGTAATTGTCATCAAAGATTAAACCTAAAATAAATGGAATGAAAATAATTGACCACCAAGGAAAAAATGAACTGATGTAATATGTTGATATTCCTGTAATTAAAATTCTTAGTATAAAATTCATTTATTATAATATGTTTTTTCATAAATAACTTTTCCCTTATTATCTATGTGAGATTGATTAAATAATAATTCTTTATAATTTCCTTTTCCCCAATTTTTTATTTCTCCAAAATAATTATTGTTTCCAGGGTTTCCAGATTGACCACCAGGATATACTCCCCAAGCTTTTGTTTTATCGTTTTTATTTAATCTTACAATCATTCTCCATGATGGGCCATGTCTTTCACTAGCAGCGTTTAATATATTTCTATATCCTCCAACTTCTACATTATATTTACTGAAACTCTTAATATTTAGAAGGTGATTTATTGATGTTTTCTTGAAATTTTTCCAACTAATATCTTTTTTGTTATTTGTTTCTTTCCAATTATTCAATGAATCAGTAGCTTCTAAGAAAGATTGATTTATAATATCATCAATACTTTCCTTGTTAGTTGTAGAAATATTATCATAAAACTCAAAGTCTTTGTTGTTTTTAATTATTTCTGTGGTAACGAACGAATTTGGTTTTCTATATGAGTATTGCATAGTATCAAACTCGTCCCACAATTTTTGACGAATTTTCCTCCACCAAGTTACAAATAATGAAGGATCAGATAGATTAGGATTGGAGAAGTAGTCCCAGTTTTTTATTGAATTATAATATTTTTTTTCTTCCTTATCTAATTTTAAGGTATCTACCATAGGTAAAATTATTGGCAAAGCTTCAAATGCTTTATAACTAAAATTATCATTCTGAATTTTTTTAACATCTTCGAAAGAAATTAAATCTAATGATTCAAGCCTTTCAAAAAGTCTTCTTCCTCTATACATTTCATAATTATGGCTATAATAATAATATGGGTAAGACTTATCAACGGGATGTTGATTAGCTGAACTCACGAAACCACTTTCGGGATTTCTCAATGAAAGAGAATGCTCATATGGTATATATCCATTCCATTCATGTTCAGGATTAGACCCATCTAACACAAACTTACCTTGACCTTCCCACTTAACAGGAAATTTTCCTGCTATCGTTATCCCTATATCACCTTGTTTTGTTGCATAAGCAAAATTTTGTGCAGGTCCGTGAAAAAATTTAAGTGCACTCTCAATATCAAAAATATTTTCTGCTTTATTCAATAGTAAAAATGTCTTATACTCTACTGACTCATCATGAGCAATCCATCTCATTGCATAATTCTCTTTTTGTTGATTGGAATTAAAATTTTCATCGTACACAATTGGCCCATAATGAGTATAAAAAATTGTATCATAAAAAGACTTTTCTCCTTTTATTTTTATTTCTTCAATTATTTTTTCTGTTTTTAACCATTTATCACCATATCTATACTCAGATCTAGAATGATCTTTAAATTCTACTTTATACCAATCAACTACATCTCTTGTTGCATTTGTCTCTCCCCAAGCTACATTATCATTAAAACCTATAATTACTCCTGGAGCGCCTGGTAGAGAGGCTCCCATTGTATTATAATTTGGTGAGTTAAGGTGAACAATGTACCATATTGATGGAAGATTTAGTGATAGGTCAGGCTGACTAGCAAGAAAAGAGCTACCATCTTTACTTTTTATTGGCGATATAGCAAAGTTATTACTCCCATTGTCTTTATCATGTTTTGAAATTGTAGAGGGGAGAGCATTTTTAAAAAATTTATTTTTAGGGGGATCTATTTTTGAAATATTGAAATTGAATTTAGTTCCTGAAGGTACAATTGGTTTTATTTTATTGTTATACTCAGGAAATAGTAGATTATACTTTTTTTCACCTAATATGCTTAATAAGTAAGTGTCTTCTATATCCATATCTCTATTTGATAACATATCGGACATTGATTCCATCAGTATAAATGTTTTCAATAGGGTCCATTTCTCTGGCTTATAGTTTAAAAGTTTATATTCAATAGGATAACTTTTATAGTTCAAATTTTCGATATAATCATTAATTCCGTCTACATATGAAGATAAAAGTTTATATGTTTTTGAGTCAGAAATTGATTTATTTAAAGTTCTATTAGCAGCGTAAGTAATTCCTTTTCTCCTCTGCTCTCTATCTCTTTTAAAAGCTCTTGCTCCAACTATTTCAGATAATTCTCCAGAAGCAGCTTTAATTTGAAATTCCATCTGCCACAATCTGTGTAATGCCGTTAGATATCCTTGAGCATAAAATAAATCTTCATCATTATTTGAGTAGATGTGTGGTATTAACATGCTATCATATTGAACAATAACAGAGTCTTTAAGGTTTTTCAAACTTATATTTTCAAATACTTTTCTTTGATCTATTTCAGAATTTGTCCAAAATCCATTATATGGATTTAAGAATTTACCCAGAGGTGGAATGTTAGAAAATTCATTATTTAAGACAAAAACTGTTGAAGATGTTAGTAAAGTAAGAAATATAAATAAAACCTTATTTTTCATTTTCTTTTTGGTGCGTTAGGAAGGATTCGAACCCTCAACCGTCAGAGCCGAAATCTGATGTTCTATCCAGTTGAACTACTAACGCAATAGCTTAATTTTTAAGTATTTCGTTTATTTTATCTGCAGCATCTTGTAAAGTATTGGTTGAGAAAACTTCAAGACCAGATTCCTTAATTATTTTTGCTCCTTCTTCTGAATTAGTTCCTTGAAGTCTTACTACTATAGGAACTTTTATTTCACCAATATTTTTATATGCTTGAACTACACCATTTGCTACTCTATCACACCGAACTATTCCTCCAAAAATATTTAGTAATATAGCTTTGACATTTTTATCTCTGAGAATAATTCTGAATCCAGTTTCTACTGTCTCGGCACTTGCTGTTCCCCCTACATCTAAAAAATTTGCAGGATCTCCTCCAGATAGTTTTATTATATCCATAGTAGCCATTGCAAGACCTGCACCATTTACCATACAACCAACATTTCCATCGAGCTTAACATAGCTTAAATTAGATTTATTAGCTTCAATCTCTGCAGGATCTTCTTCAGATAGATCTCTCAATTCCTCAATCTCTTTTTGTCTAAATAATGCGTTATCATCAATATTAACTTTTGCATCAACAGCTAAAATTTGATCGTCAGAAGTTTTTAATACAGGGTTTATCTCAAAAAGTGATGCGTCAATACTATTATACGCATTATATAGTGAATAGATAAACTTAATCATTTCTTTTAAGGCATTACCTGATAAATCTAGACCAAATGCTATTTTTCTAACCTGATATGCTTGCAAACCTATTTTTGGATCTACCCACTCTTTAATAATTTTTTCTGGGGTTTCTTCGGCTACTTTCTCAATTTCAACACCGCCCTCTGTTGAGGCCATTATTACATTCATTCCATTTGTTCTATCTAGTAAAATACCCAAATAATATTCTTTTGGTTCGTTCTCACCAGGGTAATAAACGTCTTCTGCAATTAATATTTTATTAACAGTTTTTCCCTCTGACCCAGTTTGGTGAGTTACTAGGGTTCCTCCTAAAATATTCTTTGCCTTTTCTTCTACCTCACCTATATTTTTTGCTATTACAACACCATTTGAATTAGTTTCTCTAATGGTGCCTTTTCCTCTTCCACCGGCATGTATTTGGGCTTTTAGAACAAAAATACCGGTTTTTCTTTCTTCTGATAGTTTTTTAGCAAGCTCATTAGCTTCTGCTGCTGAGGTTGCAACATAACCATTTTGAATTTTTACTTTATAATTATTTAAAATTTCTTTAGCTTGATATTCATGTATATTCATAATGATACGAAACTATAACATTATAAATTATATATCAAATCTTATATTATTTATTAATCTTAAATGTTAATATTAATTAGATTTGCTTAATGCTTAAAGCTGTTAATATTTCAAAATACTTTGGTAAAATTAATGTTCTTAATAATATTAATTTAGAAGTTAAGAAGGGTAGTATAGTCTCAATATACGGTAAATCTGGTGCTGGAAAATCAACTCTTTTATATATTTTAAGTACCCTTGATGAAGCAAATACTGGAGAGGTTTTTTTTGATAGCGTTTCAATAAAAGAATTAACTGGAAATAAATTATCAGAATTTAGAAATAAAAGGATTGGTTTTATCTTTCAATTTCATAACCTCTTGGAAGAGTTTAATGTTCTAGAGAATGTATGTGTTCCTGGTTATGTTTCTAAAACTAAAAATTCAGAGATTGAGTCAAGAGCTATCGAGCTTTTAAAAATATTGGATCTTTCTGAAAGGATTACACATAAACCTAGTCAGCTATCAGGAGGAGAACAACAGAGAGTTGCTATAGCTAGGTCTCTAATAAATTCACCGGATATTATTTTTGCTGATGAACCTACAGGAAATTTGGATACCGAAAATTCGAAAAATTTTATTGAACTTATAAAGAAGCTTAATAAAAAATTTAATCAGACATTTGTAATAGTAACACATAATAAAGACTTTGTCAAAGTATCAGATTTCAGTTACATTATTGATAAAGGAAAATTAAGTTGAATAAGGGGATATATTTTATGTTTTTTGCAACTATATTTTTTATGGTTGTGAAGATAGGAGTGAAGTTATTACCTCATATTCCACCAATGGAAATCGTTTTCTTTAGATGTCTAATATCTTTTATTATCACTTACTTTTTACTTAAAAGAAAAGGATATAATATTTTAGGAAATAATAGATTTTTGCTTATCCTTAGAGGTGTTTTTGGTACAATAGCTTTGTACCTCTATTTTGTAATATTACAAGAAATACCTCTAGCAACAGCTTCAACTCTAATTTATCTTACACCATTATTTACATCTTTAGTTGGAGTAGTTGTTTTAAAAGAAAAGATGACTAATATTCAGTGGATTTTATTATTTATTGCATTTATCGGGATTTTACTCATCCAGGGATATGATTCCCGTGTAACAGTTAAATATATTTTTATTGGTATAACTGGAAGTCTTTTAGCTGCTTTTGCATATAGCATTATTAGATACCTTAAAGACAAAGAAAAATCTCTAGTTCTTATGATTTATTTTCCTATGATAGCTTGTCCAGTGGGAGCTCTATTGAGTTACTTTAATTGGGTTATGCCATCATATTATGATTATTTTATTCTTATAGGTATCGGAGTTTTTACACAATTTGCTCAATACTTTATGACTAGAGCATTTCAATCTTCAGAAGTTTCTAAAGTATCTATTATTTCTTACGTTGAGATATTATTTGTTATAGCTATTGGTGATATTTATTTTAATGAAAGTTTTGAAACATTGGTATACTTAGGTATGTTTCTAGTAACTTTTGGTGTTGTGTTAAATGTGATTTTATTTAGAAGTGATAAACAAAATATATAATACGTCCTTTTCTCTATTAACAGATCTATATCAATTAACAATGTCTTATGGATATTGGAAGAAAAATATTCATTTAAGAGAATCTAATTTTAGTGTTTTCTTTAGAAAAAACCCCTTCAATTCTGGATATGCTGTTTGTTCTGGTTTAGAGTTTATAATTGATTATTTAAATAGTTTAAAATTTTCAGATTCTGATATCAAATATTTAAAATCATTAAAGTCTCAAAATGGATCTCAATTATTTGAAAATAAATTTTTGCAATTTTTAAAACAGTTTAAATTTTCATGCGATGTAGATGCAATAGAAGAGGGTAGAATTATATTTTCAAATGAACCTATTATAAATGTTAAGGGACCAATTTATCAGTGCCAATTAGTAGAGTCTGCAATAATTAATATTTTTAATTTTAATACTTTAATTGCCACTAAGGCTTCTAGAATGAAATATAGTGCTAAAAGTGATCCTATTCTCGAGTTTGGACTCAGGAGAGCACAAGGAGTAGATGGCTCTTTATCAGCAAGTAGGGCATCTTATATAGGTGGCTGCTCTCATACATCAAATGTTTTAGCTGGTAAAATATTTAATATTCCAGTTAGTGGGACTCATTCTCATAGTTGGGTTCTTGCTTTTGATAATGAATTAGAATCATTTAGGAACTATGCTGATATCATGCCCGATAATTCCGTTTTATTGGTTGACACATTTAATACAATGGAAGGTATAAACAATGCGATAGTTGTTGCTAAAGAATTGGAAGAATTAGGTAAAAAATTATTAGGTATTAGAATTGACTCTGGAGATTTAGCTTATTTAAGTAAGAAAGCTAGAGCAAAACTGGATAAGGAGGGTCTAGATTATGTAAGTATTGTTGCAAGTAATGATTTAGATGAATTTTTAGTAGAAAGTCTTAAAAATCAAAAGGCTAAAATTTCTATTTGGGGTATAGGAACAAAATTGGTTACAGCTTATGATAATCCATCTCTAGGGGCTGTATATAAGTTAACTGCTTTAAAAAATGAAGGAAATAAATGGGAAAAGAAAATAAAATTATCTGAACAGAAAATAAAAATAAATAATCCTGGAATTAATAATGTAATGAGATTTAGAAATGAGAAAAAATTTCTTGGTGATATGATATATGAGAAAAATTCAAAAATTCAAAAATTGAAAATGATCGATCCTAACGATTCTACTAGAAAGAAAGTTTTTAATAAGAATTATATTATTGAGAATTTATTAATTCCAATATTTAAAAAAGGAAAACTCACGTATAAAATTCCTTCAATTGAGCATATTAAAAAGAAATTAAGTGTTGACTTAGACTTATTGGATAATTCCCATAAAAGACTAAATAACCCTCATACTTATCCAGTAGGGATTGAAGAGAATTTGTTTTTAGAGAAACAAAAGATGATTCTTAAGTTAAGAAAATGAAAGCTTTATTAGTTATTGATGTACAGAATGATTTTTTGCCAGGCGGAAAATTAGAAATTAAGGGAGGTAATCAGATAATATCTAAAATTAATGATTTAATGAATAATTATAATCTTATTGTTGCTACAAAGGATTGGCACCCAGAAAATCATATTAGTTTTTCATCAAATCATGAAGGAAAAAAGGTTGGTGATATAATTAAATATAATGGTATAAATCAAATTTTATGGCCAAATCATTGTATTCAAGAATCATTTGGATCAAAATTTCCTAAAGAATTAAATTATAATAAAATTAATAAAATAGTATATAAGGGAACAAATAAAGACATTGATAGCTATAGTGGATTTAATGATAATGCTAAAGATGCTTCTACTGAATTATCTGTCTTTTTAAAAGATAAAGGTGTTGATAAACTAGACTGTGTTGGTTTAGCAACTGAGTATTGTGTGAAACATACAGCATTAGATGCTGTTAAGGAAGGTTTTAATACTAGGGTGATTATGAGTTGTACTAAAGGTTTAAGTAATAACGATATTAAAGATGCTATTAATGAAATGAGAATAAATGGAATTGTAATAATTTAATTTTCCTTGGACTCCATGTAGTTTATTAATTCAACAACTTTAGATGAGTAGCCCCACTCGTTGTCATACCAACTAACTAATTTCACAAATTTACTATTTAGCATTATTCCTGCACCAGCATCAAATATAGATGTCCTTGAATCTCCAAGAAAATCTGTTGACACAACTGCCTCATCAGTATATCCAAGTACTCCTTTTAATTCGTTTTCTGATGCTTTTTTCATTACACTACAGATTTCTTCGTATGTAGTTTCTTTGTTTAAGTTAACCGTCAAATCAACTACTGAGACGTCAACGGTAGGAACTCTAAAAGCCATTCCTGTTAATTTTCCATCTAAACTAGTAATTACTTTTCCTACTGCTTTTGCAGCGCCAGTAGATGATGGTATAATATTTGAGAATGCTGCTCTTCCACCTCTCCAGTCTTTCATTGATGGCCCATCAACTATTTTTTGAGATGCAGTTGCTGCATGAACTGTAGTCATTAACCCACTTTCAATACCAAAATTATCATTTAAAACTTTTGCTAATGGAGCAAGGCAATTTGTTGTACATGAAGCATTTGATACAAAATTCATTTCAGGAGAGTAACTGTCATTATTTACTCCCATAACAAACATTGGAGTATCATCTTTAGATGGCGCAGACATAACAACTTTTTTAGCTCCAGAAGAAATATGTCCATTTGCTGAATCTTTAGTAAGGAATAGACCAGTAGACTCTACTATATATTTAGCATTAATATCACCCCATTTTAAATTTGAGGGATCTTTTTCACTAGTAACTCTAATTTTTTTTCCATTTACCACAAGATCTTTACCTTCAACACTAACTTCACCAACAAATCTTCCGTGAGTTGTATCATATCTTAACATATAACTCATGTAATTAGCGTCAATTAGGTCATTTATTCCAACAATTTCTATATTAGGGTTATTAACAGCAGCTCTAAAAACCAGTCTTCCTATTCTCCCAAATCCATTTATTGCAATATTTATTTTATTCATGATTATATATTAGATTTTTTGCAAAACTATACACGATTCTTTTCAAAACAAATAATTAAATGTTAACAAATTAATTTTCTTTAAAATTTTTATGATTTTTTAAGTACTGGATTATATTTGCACCAATATTGGTCCCTTCGTCTAGGGGTTAGGACGCCAGGTTTTCATCCTGGAAACAGGGGTTCGATTCCCCTAGGGACTACAATCATTAAAACCCATCATCTGATGGGTTTTTTATTTACTCTTATAAATTTATTTATCAGCAGTATTAATCTTAAATTTTGATTGATTACTAGATATTCTATCAATCAATTTTATCTAAAATTTCCCATCTTGCAAGGCTCACAGGTATATTCCCTGCTTCATTAAATTTTTTGAAAAAATCTTTTAGAGTAAACTCTTTATTTTCTTTTTCAAGTTTTTCAGCATACTCTGCTACAATTTTTTCTGCCATATATTTTCCTGTTATATATGAAGTTCCATAACCTGGTTGTCTTAAATATAGATGCTGTTCAAATTTAAGAAGGTGTGGTTCTCTATTCATCCATCTCCTTGGAGTCCACTTAACATGAACACCACCAGCTTCTTCCATTGTCATTTCATTAGCATGAGCGTACAATGATCCAAGCCCTCTTGCAGCTCTCTGTGCTATCATTATCCAAACAATTTCTCTCGATCTAGGACTATCATTATAAAGACCGGCATGCATAAACATTTCTTCAACTCCTGTGGCAATTCCTTCATTTTTAGTGTCAAAAATATTATAAAGAAGAGCACCCCTTCTTATAGGACTTTGATGTGGATTATCTCTCATTTCTGCTAAATCAAACCAATGAACAAAATGAGAATACAAAGGTAATGGGTCAAGATGAAGACCTATATTAAAAAAGTTTCTTTCGTTTTCAGGAACATATTTCCCCATGTGTTCTCTCAGTGCTGGTTCCATATTTTCTTTGAAGGGCATAATATCTTTTTTCTTAATAAAGTCAATAAACCTTCTAACTCCTTCTTCTGTTAATTTTTTAAAATCTTCTGGTGAGTTTGCAGGTGAAAGTTCAGGGAGGTTTCTATTATTATGTTCTTCTAACTTTAAAGATGCCCAAGCCCTATCAAGTTCTCTTTGTAAAAGTCTCACCTCATCCTCCCATGTCATTGGTAGCAGGTGTACATTTTTTTGGTACCAAGTATAATTTTCTTTACCTATACCTGATGGTCCAGTTTTTTTAGATGATTCCTCTTCTAACCATACAATAAATTCTTCAGTTGAATTAATTGCATTCTTTATTTCTTTATTAATCTCATGGTCAGATGCTAAATTTAATTTAGATCTCACGACAATTAAATTATCTCTCTGCTGTCTTAAATTTTGAATTCCTGCTATCCAAAGTTCTTTTGCATTCCCTATTAAGTTTGTCCTAGCTTGATCTAAAAATGGAGTAATAGATCTTAATTCTTTTATCATTTTTTCTTCAGAATCTAAATCAAGTGGTAAATCATACATCCAAAACTCAAGAACTCCGTGATTTGTCGGTCCCTCATGTGCTGGAACATCACTCTGATTCATCCATAATGTCTGATAGAAAGCAGGGTCTCTTTCCCAGGGTCTTAACACTCTATAGTTAAAATCATAACCATTAATTTCAGCTCTTATTACATGCCAATCTACCTGCTCGCTTACTGACCACTTGTTTATATCAAAAGAATTAAGTCTATTTTTTAAAGTTAAAAAGCTATTGTGATAGGTTTTGAATCTTTCTCTTGTATAGTCAGGTGCACCATCAAGAAGTGGAGGTGATTCAAATTCTCTCCAATCATTAAACAGGTTCACCAAATCTTTATATTCAAGTTCACTATTTACTTTATAATTTTCCTTTGTGTTACATCCAAGTATGAATAATAGAATAATAAATGTTCTCATTTTACTAACTTAATAATTTAACTATAAGTAAATATAAATTGTTTTATTTTGTGAGATGAGGATTTCTCATAAGCATAAGTTTATTTTCTTTTGTAATCCTAAAACTGGATCTGATAGTTTTAGAGAGATGTTAAATCCTTACTCCGAAATCAAAGTAAATAATAACTCCAAAATACAGGGAGAAAAATATCCCTTCTACACTCATATTTCTCCAATTGAAACAAAAAAAACATTTAAAAATCTGGGTTGGCATTATGATGATTACTATAAGGTAGTATGTACAAGAAATCCTTACAATAAGTTAGTCTCTCTTTATGAGATGATCTACAAAAGATACCCAAATTTTTTAAAGCCAGATTTTAAAAAATGGGTCATTAATACAAAAAATAATAAAAGTGGGGGTGGTGGAAAAGATCATCAGAGATGGAGAAAATATGGGACTTATGCTCTAGAAAATTTTATAAAAGATGAGTCAGGAAAGTTTCTAGTAGATAAAGTGATTAGATTAGAAGATTTTGATAAAGAGGTTCCCAAATTATTTAAACATCTTAAATTACCTGAAATTAGAGATGTTATAAAAAAAAATGTAGGAAATAAAAGAAAAGAAACCCAAGAATATTTTGACAAAGAATTAGTATCAATTATCAAAAAAAGATATTCTTGGGAATTAAAAGAATTTAGCTATGATTTATTGTAAAACTTTAGACTTAGCTTCATTTTCAGCATCAAAAACTTTAGTGCTAAAAAACTGAACTTCTCTAATGATTTTTCCTCCTTTCCACTGGTAGGAGATATGAAATGGAAAATTAATAATTTCATTTGTATATTTTCCTCTTCCAGAAAATTCACTCCAAATAGATGTCCAAACGTTGCCATTTGAATAGTAAGTTGTTTCTATCTCTAGATTATCGTGATCCTCATAAGGAGATTCCTTAAATTTAATATTATCAAAAAGGTCGAAAATATTTTCAACTTCTGCTATAAAATCTCCCTTATTTAAAATATTCCCATTAGGGTCAGTAAATTCAAGGTCTTCAGAGAATACTTGTTTAAGGTATTCAATTTCTTCATTTTCAACTGATTCAAAAACCTTTTGAATCATTATAGATTTATCATCATCAATTTTTACATCTCCAAAATTTGCATTTTTTTCATTACAGGAGATTAATAAAATTATTGATAGAAAGAATAAGTTTTTCATATTAGTAATTTTAGTTTATATTCTAAATTAAATATGAAACAAGAAAATTAAAAAATAAAAGTTGAAATAAAAGATATCATGAAAAAGCTTATTGTAATTTTCTTGTCAATTGTAATATTTTCTTGCAAAGAAAAAGAAACCAAACTTGCGGATACATCAGGTATGGTATTTATTAAAGGTTCTAACTATTTTATGGGGGGTAATACCAAGGAAGCAAATCCCGATGAACTTCCAGTTCATGAAGTAAAAGTAAATTCTTTTTGGATAGACGAGACAGAGGTAACTAATGCAGAATTTTCTGAATTTGTAGATGCAACAGGATACGTAACTACTGCAGAAATAAAACCTGATTGGGACGAAATTAAGAAAGATCTCCCGCCTAACACACCTAAACCTGATGAGAGTGTTTTTGTTCCTGCATCATTAGTTTTTAAAAAAAATGAAAATATATCAAACTTAAATAATCATACTCAGTGGTGGGATTGGGTTCCTAGTGCAAACTGGAAACAACCAGGAGGTGAAGATACTTCTATAGAGGGAAAAGAAAATCATCCAGTAGTTCATGTCAGTTGGTTTGATGCTGTTGAATACGCTAGATGGAAGGGTAGGAGGTTACCAACAGAAGCAGAATGGGAATACGCCTCAAGAGGTGGACTCATAAATAAAACGTATAGCTGGGGAGATGATAAAAACTTAAGTTTATATGCTAACACATGGGAGGGTGAGTTTCCAAAAAATAACATAATGATGGATGGTTTTGAGTCAACAGCTCCAGTTAAAAGCTATCCACCAAATAGTTATGGCCTTTACGATATGTCCGGAAATGTCTGGGAATGGTGTTCAGACCTCTACAGTTATAATTATTACTCTTCTTTAGTTAATAAGATATCAGATAACCCAAAAGGTCCAAATAAAAGTTTTGACCCAAATGAACCATTTGCTCTTAAAAGGGTAGTCAGGGGAGGAAGTTATTTGTGTAGTAAATCATATTGTACAGGGTATAGAAATTCCATGAGAATGAAAAACACTCCAGACACAGGTTCTATGCATATAGGTTTTAGAACTGTAATGGACGTCAAATAATAGTTTATATGAGAAATTCAATTTTAATTTTACTAATACTACTACCATTCAATATTCTATCTCAAAACAAATCGGATATCATTGATAACTTTATCACTGAGGGTAAAGATCTTTGGAATATTCCAGGAATGAGTGTCGTAATAGTTCAAAATGATTCTACAGTTTATAAAAAAACCTATGGAGTTAAAAATTACTTTAATAATGAACCTGTTGACAGTAAAACTATTTTTTCAATGGCCTCTACCACAAAAGCATTTATTGCTATGGGTTTAGGTATTTTGGTAGATAGAGACTCAATAAATTGGGACGACAAAGTAATATCACATTTTCCTTCATTTAAATTATCTGATGATTATATAACAGAAGATGCTAGGGTAAAGGACTTACTTACACATAACCTAGGTATTGGTAATGAAGATAGATTATGGACCACAGATAGTACTTCTGTAGATGAAATGCTATATCATTTTTCTAAATCTAAAAAAAAATATTCTTTAAGGGGAGGATATACATATCAAAATATCATGTACGTAATAGCAGGGAAAGTAATTGAAAATGTTTCTGGGATGTCATGGCAAGAGTTTATTGAAGTGAATATTTTAGATAAAATTGATTTTTCCTGTACATTAACTTGGTCTAAAGATATTTTCAATTATAAAAACCACACATACCCCCATATGATAGATTATGACGATGGTATAGTTAATGTTCCCTTTACTATTTCAGATCAGATTGGAGCTGCTGGAATGATGTGGTCTTGTGCCGATGATATGGAGAAATATCTAAATTTCCTTTTGAATCAGTCAGAAGTTAATGGAGAGAAGGTTTTATCTGAAAATACATTTAATTATATTTTTGAACCTCATATATTAATCGGAAATTCTTTCTACCCAACATCTAAACTTACAAAACCTAAATGGAAAACTTATGGTCTAGGTTGGTTTCAGCACGACTACAGAGGATATAAAATAGATATGCACACAGGTAGTCTACAGGGTTTAGTAGCAATAATTGCTTTAATAAGAGACAAAAATATTGGAGTACAAGTTTTTGCAAATCTTGACCATGCTGAGTTAAGGCACGCTATTATATACAAGGTATTTGACTTGTTATTATTTGATGATGATTCAAGAGATTGGAATAATGAGGTTTATACCCTATACAAGGAGAGGTCAGAAAAATATAAGAAAACATACCAAGATATCTTTAATGAACGAAATATTGACTCAAAAATGTCTTTGAACTTGGAGGATTATGTTGGCACTTATTCTAGTGAAATGTATGGTGATGTTACTATTTCTTTAAATAAACCTAAATTAAAAAAAGGGAAACCATATTTAAATGCTAACATTAATAATGACATAAAAAATTTTGATTTAGAGTGGTGGGAAAATGATACTTTTATCACTGATAAAGATGAGAAATGGAGAGAAAAGTTATTGATTGATTTTATAATTAAAGATAGTATTTCCAAACAGTTAATTATTTATGATGTTACTTTCGATAAGAAAATTTAGTTTCTTATTTACTTTCTATTTATTACTATCATGCGATAGTAATACTGAAAAGAAGAATGTTATAATCATTCTTGCTGATGATTTAGGTTACTCTGACTTGAGCTGTTTTGGTAGCGAGATAAATACTCCTAATATTGACAATTTAGCTTCTGATGGAGTTGTTTTTACTAATTATTATTCATCTCCTTTGTGTGCTCCTTCGAGGGCTATGCTTCTATCAGGAAATGATAATCACGTTGCAGGTATTGGTATTCAGGCATTT
>Ga0315326_10000857_pt1 | contig 15290 bp, 10 predicted proteins | sample M180m32315metaG_FD_203457 | JGI IMG/M metagenome (GOLD analysis project Ga0315326, IMG submission 203457) | Ammonia-oxidizing marine archaeal communities from Monterey Bay, California, United States - M1 80m 32315 | ecosystem: Environmental > Aquatic > Marine > Coastal | place: USA: California... | reverse complement strand
TGGTTCTGTCGTGTTTTTCGCTTCGGACCTTTCCGTGGCTTGTACCGGAACGAGTCTTGATGTGAATGGTGGGCACGTAACCACGTTCTGATTATCCTGGCACAATTGGAAAAAGTGAATGACCCATAGGGTCTCCCTCATTTAATTCTTGGTCTAGTCCAGGAAATGGAGGGGATGTGGGGCCGGGCCGGGAGGCGTAGGTAGCGTCATCCCCTAGCCATCTAGCAGCAAAAGCTCTCCTCCGAGCTTTACTTCCACCAGCTGCATGTAGCGTGCGCATGTGGAAGATAAGCACATCACCAGGTTGCATCTCCCATGAGCGAATACGGTGCACATCGTGTTTTTCGTTGATGGCTGGCATTTCGGGAAATCCTTCATATTTGTATGGTTCATGATCTTGGAACCGGCGTGGGGCATACATTGGGCCCTGATGCGATCCAGCGAAGAAACGCATAGCTGTTGCTTTGGGAACATGGTCGAGTGGCACCCATGTTGAAACTAGTTGATCTCCATTGACACAGTAATAAGGTTGGTCATGATGCCATGGAGTTACTTCATTCGTTTGTGCTTCTTTGACCAGTACGTGTTCATGGAAAAGACGTACTTGTTTTGATTCCATAACCTGGCGAGCTAGCGAAGCAAGCGGAGAATCAAATAGGACTTCTCTATATTCATTGAACCGTTGCCAATTGCAGTAATCATCCCAGAATTCTCCTGTATCTCCAGGCTGGGTGTAATCGCAAGACCATTCACCACGAGAGACTTTATTTTTTTCGATGCCTTGTGCGATAAGATCCAACCATTTATTTTCTAGAACGTTGGGGACAAGGACGACTCCTTCGGCATTGAATTGGTCAATTGTTTCTTCGGTGAGCACGTTTCTAGCTTAGATGCAGCGAGTTACCTTCGTTGCCTTCTTTTAGTCTTCATTTGTAGCGAAAGGAAGGCCCGCTAAATGCGCATGATCGTTGTACCGGATCAAGGTCCAACGTCCTCGTTTCTTTTCAGTGTCATCTACTACGAATTCGGTTAGAGACGTGTTGAGCGTCCAGAGGTCAAATTGGCCTCTTCTGGGGAGGTCAAGCAGTTGACGCATTGCGACATCAATGACTCCTCCATGACAGACAATGATTATTGTTTCACCTACGTGTTTACCTATGAGTTTTTCTAACGCAGCGGAAACTCGGTAATGGAATCCGTGGAGGCTTTCTGCTCCAGGTGCAAATGGCATGTGGGGTCGCCCGTAATAATCTCTTTCCCCATAGAGTTCTTCAAGGTCATCGTATGGTTTGCCGTCTGCATCGCCGGGACGGTGTTCAACTAGTTCCGAGTCCAAAAAGAGTTCATCTACGTCAAGTGCTGGTTTGATGATCTCAGCTGTTTCCATGGCTCTAGGCATTGTGCTTGCGTACAAGGTATCAATAGATATGTTTTCGTTCTCTAGGCGTTCCCTTAAAGCTTTGGCTTGTTCACGGCCAAGGTCACTTAACCCTGTGCAGCTCTTCTCCCCGCCCAATATTCTTTCAACAGTAACGTTTGACTCACCGTGTCGTATGAGAATGATCCGAGTTTTCTTCTCGTGTGCCATTTCTCCATGTAAGCCTGTGTATTGGCTTCTTTGCAACCCGTGCCATCAGGTTGGGCTACCTCTCGGCGAAAACTTCCGATGGAATAGTTCCCGACGAGGTTTTCGTGAGTATTTCAAATCCATCTTCAGTAACGACGAGCGTGTGCTCAAACTGTGCTGACCTTCTCCCATCTGTGGTCACGACCGTCCATGTGTCATCCCACATATGAAGAGCATTTCCGCCAAGGTTAAGCATAGGTTCAATCGTGAAACTCATTCCTGTAAGAAGTTCCGTGGTGGCCCGGCGGTCATAATAGTGAGGAATAGCAAGCGCACTATGGAATTCTGGTCCGACACCATGCCCAATAAATTCTCTGACGACGCTTAATTGATTTGAGTGCGCATATTTTTCTATTGCTTGTCCAATATCACAGACCTTTGATCCGTTATGCACGGTTTGCATTCCCTTGTCGAGAGCATTTCTGGTTACGTTCACTAAATGTTGGCTGTGTTCATCAACTTCGCCGACGAAAAACGTAACTGATGTGTCACCATGGACTCCTTCGAAGAAAACGGTGACGTCAATATTGATGATGTCGCCATCTTGAAGTTGCCTGCTGTCTGGAATTCCATGGCAAACAACTTCGTTTACCGAGGTGCAAACTGATTTAGGAAATCCGCGATAATTCAGCGGACTAGGATAAGCACCTAAGCGAAGAATTTCTTCATGAGCTATCGCATCAAGTTTGTCGGTTGCGATTCCCGGAGTAACCTTTTCGCCGACATGGAGAAGCACTTCTGCAGCTATAGCTCCGGCTTTACGCATTGAAGCAATTTCGCTTTGTGTTCTAACTAAAGGAAGGATAGAAGGTCCAGGATCTCCGGTAAGCGCATAAGGTGGTCGAGTTATTGCACTTGGGACATTGCGTTTCGGGCTAACGAGTCCTTGCTGCACAGGAGGTAAGGAAGCAGGGACCTTGGGTGTTCTCGTCTTTCGTTTCGCCATGACGTAAGGGTAGCCGATTTCTAAACGGACTAAACGAGAGGGCTAGCTAAGGAAACGACTTATGCTTTCAACTACACAGGCGGGTTTGGGCTGATTTTCTATCTCTACAGTTAAAGAAACAATAACTTGTACCCCTCCAGAAATTTCAGTAACTTCTGTGATCACGCCTTGACCCCTGACACGCGAACCCACTGTTACTGGACTTGGGAATCGGACTTTGTTAACCCCATAGTTAATGCCCATAGATACTTGGGTTACTTCGAGCAGATCGGGGAGAAATAAATTTGTCAGTGAAAGTGTTAGGTATCCGTGAGCTATTGTCGCCCCAAACGGGCCATCTTTCGCTTGTTCTGGGTCAACATGGATCCATTGATGGTCCCCGGTAGCGTCAGCGAAGAGATTAATTCGTTCTTGCGTGATTACTTCCCACGAAGTTACCCCAAGATTTGTTCCTTCTGTACCAAGGAGGTCACTGGGCGTTTTAAAGGTCATCGTCATGAGACGCAGGTTAGCCCAATACACTCCCCCTTAGAGAATTTTGTCACGCTAGCATATGTGATTAGGAGGGATCTATGGCAGCTACTGGTGGTACTAAGACGATCGTTACTGCTTTAATCGCTAATTTTACGATTGCTATTGCAAAATTTTTTGGTTTCATCATCACGAGTTCCTCAGCGATGCTCGCAGAAGCGGTTCATAGCGTTGCCGATACTAGTAATCAGGCCCTACTTTTGCTTGGTAAAAAACGTTCCGAGAAACAGCCGACTGCCATGCGTCAATTTGGCCATGGGAGAGAACGTTTCTTCTGGGCTTTTGTTGTTTCTCTCGTACTCTTCTCCATTGGTTCGATGTACGCCATTTTCGAGGGTATTGAAAAGATTAGGCACCCACATGAAATTGAGTCCTTATGGTGGGCTCTTACTATTCTCTTATTTGCTATGTGCATGGAAGCGTTCGCATTCCAAACTGCCGTAAAGGAATCCCGTCATTACAAAGGGAACCATTCTTGGAGAAGTTTTATTCGTAGATCAAGAATCCCTGAATTGCCCGTCGTTCTTCTTGAGGATTTTGGTGCCCTTATGGGCCTCATATTTGCATTTATTTGCGTTCTCATAGCTGACACAACTGGAAACACAGTTTGGGATGGAATTGGAACATTATCAATTGGTATTCTGCTTGGATTAATTGCTCTTGTCCTCGCTATCGAAACGAAGAGTCTTTTAATTGGTGAAAGTGCTTTACCTGAACAAACCTTAAATATTGAGACCGCTATCACCAATTCCGATCATGTTGAGCGTCTCATTGAAATGCGAACAGAATATCTTGGACCAGAAACCTTGCTTGTTGCTGCCAAAATAGAATTCAAAGGCACATTTTCATCCTCAGGTATCAGTGACGCTGTTGACGCAGTTGAAGAGAATATAAGAGCGGTTGAACCTCTGGCAAAAATTATTTACCTTGAACCAGATACGTACGACGAAGTGAATACATGAACCTAATCGCACAGTTTCGCGTTTTCTTCACCCATAGTGTGCTTTCCAAGGCTTTCACCCTCTAGGCTCATGGTCATGTTTAAAGCCATATATTTAACTCAAGACGAAGAAAAAAACGTATCTGCTGAGATCGCAGATCTTGATGAAGCTGATTTGCCAGAAAATAATGTTGCAATTGACGTTGAATATTCAACGATTAATTACAAAGATGGTTTAGCAATCATGGGGAAACCGGGAGTTGTCAGAAACTACCCAATGATTCCCGGCATTGATTTAGCTGGCACTGTTTCATCCAGCGAAAACCCCGACTACAAAGCTGGCGACAAAGTCGTGCTTAATGGCTGGGAAGTTGGAGAGTCGCATTGGGGTGGTTTAGCCCAAAAGTCTCGATTAGATGCGAGTTGGCTTGTCCCGATACCAGCAGCTTTTAACACCCAACAAGCGATGGCAATCGGCACAGCCGGATACACGGCGATGCTATGCATTCTAGCTCTTGAGGAGCATGGCGTTACCACAGATAAAGGGCCCGTTCTTGTTACCGGCGCATCTGGTGGCGTGGGTAGCACAGCTGTCGCTATTCTGGCGAAGCTAGGTTATGAAGTTGTCGCTTCGACAGGACGCCCAGAGGAATCGAGTTACCTAACTGACCTTGGAGCTGCTGAAATAATTGATCGGTCCGAATTAGGTGAAGAGAATCCGCGTCCGTTGCAGAAAACCCGTTGGGCAGGTGTCGTTGATGCTGTTGGCAGCCACACATTGGCCAATGCCATAGCGCAAACGAACGCTGCTGGGTGTGTTGCAGCTTGTGGGTTGGCTCAGGGAGCTGATCTACCAACATCAGTTATGCCGTTTATTCTACGCGGAGTGACTCTTGTCGGTGTGAACTCTGTGTATGAATCATTTGCTCGCAGAAAGCTAGCATGGGATCGCATGGCGACAGATTTAGATCCTGAGAAATTGGAACAGATGACAGAGGTTGTTGGGCTCACTGATGCTATTGACGTTGCTGGACAAATACTGCAAGGAAAAATTCGTGGACGGGTCGTAGTTGACGTCAACGCATAATTTCAAAAATTGATGAGAGTTTCCATTTTGCCGAGTACTCAGAATCTGCAACACTTGTTTCAATGCTGGCTGGGCAAGGAGGTACCTAGTGGAACGCCCACTTGAAGGTTTACGAGTCGTTGACACAACAAATAACCGCGGTGAATTGTGCGGAAGGCTTCTATCTGACCTAGGTGCGGATGTTGTTTTGGTTGAGCCTCCACAGGGGTCAGATTTGCGAAGGGTCGCCCCGTTCTCGCCTAATGGCGAAAGTTTAGGTTTTCTTTGGCGTAATGCAAACAAATCCAGTGTTGTTCTAGATTGCGCAACGGAAGAAGGAGCCGAAAAGCTCCTTCAATTGCTTGGAGAAGCCGATGTTTGGATTGAAAGCGGGTCAAACCTTGGAGAAGTAAAACCTGATTTTGTTGTAGCTAAATTCCCTGGTTTGGTGATCACTTCTATTACGCCTTTTGGGTATTTCGGACCGTACACTGACCTTCTCGCAAACGATGATGTGCTTGAGGCGATGAGCGGGATGATGTTCAAAGCAGGAATAGCACCTAAATCACCGCTTCTGCCGCCGACAACTCTAGCCACAGATGTTGCTTCTATTTCAGCTGCTGTTGCTACGGTTCTTGCGTTCTATCAGAAATCGCGAACTGGTGAAGGGCAACACATTGACCTTGCCATCATGACGGCCGCGGGTGCTACAACAGATTGGTCGTACTCGAATGCTTCTGTCTTGCGTTCTGCCGACCATCCTTATAACGAAGTGCGTCAAGGCGGTGGTTTCATGTACCCGATTTTTGAGTGTCTTGATGGCTGGGTACGTATGGTGATTTTGAGTCCGAGACAATGGGAGTCGTTGTGGGATTGGATGGGAAGGCCCGAGGCTTTTGGTGACATGGAATTCTGGTCTCAGGTCGGGAATAGGATAATGAACGCTGATGTTTTAAATCCTGCGTATAGCGAATTTTTTGCCGACAAAAAAATGCTTGACATTTGTATAGAGGGGCAGAATCGTGGGATAGTACTCACCCCTCTTCTCAAAACTAGTGAGGTTCTTCAAGAACCCCATTTGGGGGCGCGGGGCACGTTCACTGAAACTGCGGTAGCTAACGGTGAGAAAGCGTTAATCGCTTCAGGGTTCTTTGAACTTGATGGTGTCCGCCATGGTTTCACACAACGAGCACCTGATTTAGATGAACACACCGGATTTACCTTCGAAGGTTCACGCTTGTTGGCTGATAAAGCTCGTGGTCAAGCTGAGTACCCCTTGTCGGGTGTTCGTGTCCTTGATTTCGGCATTGGCGGTGTTGGCGTAGAAACTTCACGTTTACTTGGTGAATACGGGGCGGATGTCATCAAAGTTGAAACAAGAACATACCCTGATTTCATTCGTTTGGTTGCATTAAGTGAGACGTCCCCATCGTTTGTCTCCTCTTCACGAAGTAAACGCAGTTTTGGTTGCAACGTAAAAACTGAAGAAGGGTTAGCGATCGTCCATGAGTTGGTAGCGAAATCTGATGTGCTTGTTGAGAATAGTGCTACCGGAGTAATGGAATCACTGGGTTTGGGTTTCGAGGACCTCAAGGAAATCAATCCGAATATTGTGATGATAAGCAGTCAGTTAGTTGGCTCACGGGGTCCCAATAGTCACTGGACTGGCTACGGACCGACAACACAAACCTATGGGGGGTTGTTGCATCTTTGGGATTATGACGATGATGATGCGCCCGCTACAAATGGTACGATTTTCCCTGATCATGCCGCTGGCCGGTTATGTGCTCTTGCAGGGATCTCCTCTCTTATCGGTCGTGATGCCTCAGGAAATGCTACTCACACCGAGATCGCTCAAGTGGAAGTGGTTGTGAACATGATCGCAGAGAAGCTTTTGCAAGAAAGCCTGATACCCGGTTCTACTGGTCCTCAGGGGAATCGGCATGAGCAACGCGTTCCCCGCGGCCCATTCCAATGCCAAGGTGAGGAACAGTGGGTTGTTATTTCCATTGATACAGATCAGCAGTGGATGTCGCTGGTGAATGCAATGGGTGCACCAGAATGGGCGCTAAGGGAAGCATTCAATACTGTTGAAGGCCGATTAGAAAACAAGGACCTTATCGAATCACATCTTGCTGCTTGGACCAGTAATCAGAACCGTGATGACGTTTTCCGCTTGTTGCAAGAGGCTGATGTTCCGTGTGGGCCGATGATTATTGGCATGGAGATGCTTGAGGATCCGCATCTTGAAGCTCGTGGTTGGACATTAGAAATTGATCAGCCTGGTGTTGGGTACATGAAATTAGAAGGTCCAGCGTGGGTAAGTGAAAGCATGGGTGGCCCCATTACTTTCCCTGCTCCAGATTTAGCTGGGGAAACACGGGAAATAGCTGCGGAAGTTCTTGAGATGCCCGATGACGCAGTAACGGATTTAATAAACCGAGGAATACTAGAAGTCTGAGGTTCTTATCCGGTAAATAATGGTGATTCCGGACAAGAGTCCTCCTTTTGTGATGATACTTTCTGCGCTGACTTGAGTGTTCCTGATGTTGTCAGGTCATAGTCAAGTTGACTTACGGATTCGCCTTCTATTGCAGTAAGTACCCAATCAATCTTCCAGTAATACTCATTAATTGCGAAGAAAATGAATTGGCGTTCTTCTCCTTCAGGAATCTCAACCGTTTTCTCCGAAGAGACATCAGAATAGACCTCACCGAGTTTCCATGGGCCAGTATTTGAGTCTGGGCTTAAATACTGGGTGGCTTCAACGGTGATGGATTGGGAAGAAAGTTCGTTATCGATGATGAGGCCTTGTACGGCTGTTCCGCAAACAAGCCCTATTGAAATATCGAAAACAATATTTTCCGGACAGTTGATGACTTGTGTAAGGCTTATCACCGAAGTTTCGCTCAGTGACTCTCCCCCTGTTGTGATTGGGATAGCAGTTACTCGAACCGAAATGGCATCTCCGGGATTTGGCAATGGTATCGCTGTACTATAAATGTCAAGCCCGGCGGGAAGAACGCTTTGGGTGGATGATGCTGCTTCGTTCTTTGGAGATTCGTAACTCGGTCCGTTAAAGACATCGACTGTGAATTCGGTTCCAAACGTTGAAAGTGTGTTATTTAAGCTGAGGGTGATCTCTTCTGAACCAGCAGCGCATTCTGCTGTGAGATCAGCGAACGGGGACCAACCATTCTCTCCGGTACATGACGCATACTCTAATTCGGTGAGCGCGCCCCAACCAGTTGGGCTGGTGACATTGCCAGCACTAAATGCTGTTGGGTGTGCCTCTGTGGATTCAGCAACAATTGAATACTCAATGTCCTGATCAACGATTTTCGACAATGTAATCAACCTATCTTCTCCGGCTGGAACCGTTTCCCAATCATCTATCACAGTTGCTGTTCCACCGAAGTCAGTGGCGACAAATTTGTAGCGCATCGCCACGTCAGATTGGGCATTATTAATCTCTGCTGTTAGAAGCCCAGTGCCACTAACACCGCATTCAAACTCTAGGGAAATCACAGGGTTCCACTCAGGGCAAGACCCGACACTTACCCATTGAACCTCTTCCAAGAACCAGCCCCCATCAACCCCATCAACTGTTAACCTCTCTGGGTTTGTTTGCTGCACGCGCAGCTCGAGACTCTGGCCTTGCTGGACGGTAATTGTTCCTTGTCCTGTCCCTCCGGGTGCTACTCTGATTGTTGAACCAGTCACGTCAGCCCCATATCGCATAAGGGATATATGAGCGGCGTGTCTGTCACCTGATGGGTCTGCGTCGGTGTCGTATTGCGTTGACGCCGTGTTGTCTACTGCGATTGTCATTTGGACACTGCCGTCACTAGCGCAAGCGAACGAATAGGTAACAACTGGGTCAAATACAGGTTCAACGCAATCCTTTTCAAGGTCTTCACCGAGTGATGTTTCGTCGAAACTTCCCGCTGTCGCACCGGTTGCTTCCCATTTGATCGTCCACGAGGAATCTTCTGGTATGGCAAGTTGAGTGTTCGTCAAGACTACCGTGGCGCCGGAAGCAACAACCTGGGTTACAGATGCTTGATCAGTTCCATCGACTACTGGGGTAACGATGAATGTGGCGTCCTGGTTTGATGCAGTGTTATCAAGTGTGACTTTCTCACCTCCGGATGCGCAAGCCATTTCTGCCTGCACCTGAACACAGAGGAAGTTCACACCATCGTTCGCTGATTGATTGAGGACATCATTGCTGTAACGATCGGCGTTTGTAACCCCACCTAGAGTGCCTTGCCCTTCAATGACGAGATAGAGAATAACGTCCGATGGAGGTAGCGTAACGGCGGCGGTCGTGTATTCATTAGTTGCTCCTGCTGCGACGACTTGTGATCCGGACTCGCCGGCTTGGAGTATAGAATTTCCAGCACTATCCACGCGGTACACGTTCACTACGAACGTGGAATCAATATTTGACCCTGAATTATCAAGGTCAATATCGACTTCTGAAGCACAGGTGATGTCAACTGTGACAGTAGGAGAGAAAACAAAATCTCCGATAACGCCTGCGTCAACACGATGCGTGGGATGCGGGGTACTTTGAATCGATGCGTCACATGTAACAGTGAATGAGTTCGATATAAGTAGCTCTGATCCGCTTTGCTCTCCATCTGAATCGACATTTGAAGACGTTACAGACGTACTTGCATCTGTTTCGATGGTGTACCCGTTCGGGGTGAAACCGGTCGGCCAATTAGAGACACCCGCATAATCAAACGTTCCTACCCACTCAATAACATTGCCGCTGTTATCTTTGCACGGAAGATCAGCTTCCCAACGATAATCAGTCGTGTCTGACCCCGCCATTTCCCCGGAATAAATGTTATATTCCCCCGGTTGGTAAACAGTATTCCCGGCTGAGTCCTTATATTCGTTCTCGTTTGTGAAAGTAACGCTGTAATCGGTCACATGAGGTTCATCCCCACCCGTTTCATCCGTTCGAAGTCCATCATCGTTGAAGTCAACCCACACGTACCCGTAGACGTAGCCGAATTCGGTAGGGACATTTAGCACAGTGCTTGGGCAAGCCATACCATCATTATTAGTAGTATCTGGATGATTACCAGCATTGTTGAATTTAACCGTCTGGCCCTGGTTGGTGACGTCGACGGTTGATAAGTCTAGAGCGGCGATGAATCCAGTTCCGTTACTGCTGTTACTGGAGAAGAACACGGATTGGTTGCCGGAAGCGTCAACGATGGTGTAGGCGGCGCCAAAGGCGCTACTGCCCAGAGCCGAATTGTTAGCCCACTTGACATTAGTAAATTCATATTTTGTTGCGGTTGCGATGTCAGTAACGCTTAATGTGTTGCTAAGACCAAGAATATATTCTTTCTCACCAGCACCGAAGTCAGCGATCACGTTGGTGATATCGGCCGCCGAGTTTGCCCATGTCGTATTGTCGGCTGCCCCACCGAGACGAGTAGCAGCATTAGATAAGAACCCTAGGTTAGGGTCGAGTCGGTCCATATACCCTGGATTAGCGGTTATCTGAGCATTTGTAATTTGGTTCAGGTTACCAGGATAGTCACCGTTAGTTCCTGTAGATTTCTCGTGCCAGTAGAAATTTCCGTTAGAGTCGAATGTCCCGTTACTACTAACTTCTTCAAGTCTGAATAGGTAGTGGACACTATCCGCATCAAAGCGAACCAGGTACCTCATAGGAGGATCGTCAGTAGTTCCGTTGGCGGCCGTGGCGTGGACCATAATTCCATAGGCGACACCTGTGGTTGGATGGATAGCGGTCCCGTTGATCCAAGTAAAAGGTTGGTTTCCTTGGACGGCGGTTTCGGGGACGTTTTTCTTCAAAGTGTAGATCACCGAGTACAGTCCTAAGTTCGGGCGCAACACGACAGCATCGTACCCATCGTCAGCGGCGCTCTCCTTGAACTGGATTAGACCACTGAAAGAAGAGCAGGGATACGCATCAAGAGTGCTAATGCAACTAGCTGTATCTGTTTCGGTTACCGTAGTTGCCACTCCGGTTGAATCTATAGCTTTTATTTCTACAGTTTGCCCGAACTGAACTGGAGCGATCGTGAAATTTTTATTTTCACCAGCATCCACGACATCTGTTTCGTAAAGTGTGTCAGCTACTCTGATTTCTATATTCGCATCGGATGTTGAAGCAGTGTTATTAATGGTTGCTGGTACATAGAACTCACCATTATTGTCTGCGCAGTCTCCTATCGTAATTGTTGGGGTAAACACATCGGCCCCGGGGAAATCATCATCACAACTGTCAGCGTTAAGTGTTCCACCGTTAGGCACAAGCGTTAGTTCTTCCCCTCCTACGGTCACAGTTGCTTCCCAAACTTCGTCTTTGAGAATATCAACTGCAAGTTCAAGCACACCGCTTTCCCCGCCAGCTACTGCACCGGGCACGAGAAATTCGGCATTGTTTAAATCTTCCAGATCTGATTTCGGCGGGGTACTACTGTATTCTGAATTATCACCGCCAACAACAGTTACGCCATCAATCGTTGCCGTAATCTTCACTACCTTGTCACCGTTGAAATTGTTGAAAATTTTTATCGGAACTGTTGATCCCAGCCCAGTTGCATTATCAGTCACACAACTTGGGGGCCAAGTAAGTGCTGATAGGTCCCCAGCTACAGTAGGTAGTTCATAGGGGCATCCGGCTCCATCGTTGTTCGTCGTTTCTGTTGTGCCACCGAGTCCCGTCGCTGTGAAGCTTGAGGCGCCGGTCACTTCTATGACGCCGTTTACTGGATCCGGTAGCTCTATCCGGACGAGTTCGCCTTTTTTGTTAGCTGAAAAGTACAGAAACGTCTTTTCGTCTTCGAATTTGAAATTGTAGGAGGCACCAAATGTTTCGTTGCTGCCTTTCGAGTTCGAAGGGAGGGTTACGTTAGTGATTGAGACCATGCTGTCCGCAGCTTGGGTAGTGTGTTTAGTGTGATGCAGCCAAATGGTCCCCTTCGTTGAGCTTGTCTGCACAAGGCCAACTAGGTCGTATTCTTCCTCGTCGTAGGTGATTTCTTCCTTAACCCATGAGAAGTCTTTCGCTTTGCCAGTGCCTTTTAACGCAACTGACGAGACCTTGTGATCGTCTTCAAGGGGTGCATTCTCAGCTCGTGTTAAAGGGACCTTCCATGTCGTCCCAAGAAAATCTTTGGAAAGAATTGCGTAAGGGTCCCCGTTACTATCTTCATAGTAAGTACCCCCATTGATATTTTTAGCTCCTACCAGTTCCGCTATCGCTCGCATTTCGCCTAGTCCATCCCCATCATCGTCGGGCAGGAGTTGAACGTAGTAAGACTTTTCTGATCCTTTGGGTTGGATTGCTACATACCCATTTCCAAACGGATCCATAACGTAACCATTAACTTGCTCAATTGATTTTTTGTCCGTGAAGATACTTTGAGCGAGCAGTGTCGATCCGTCATCATTTTTCAATCCACCATCAACTTTAGGTGACCAGGTGCCTTCAACTTCGTATTCTTCGGTTGACGGGTTGTACCCGCCAACTTGCCATTGGATACCGACTGTGCCCGCAGCATCGGCTAATTTCTCATCAATTAGAGCCTTGGACTCCCCTCCCCACATGTATTGATAAGGGATTCCACCTCTTCCTTCGTCAGCTGAACAGGGGAAACCAGTGTCTGTCGGCAAACCGCTCAGGTCAGCAAAAACAGGTTTTGTGCTGTTGGGTATAGCGGCAACCACGGCAGTGATCAAAGCAAAAACTAGAAGTCCAGAGAGTAGAAGTTGCGTAACTCTATTAGCTTTAAATTGAGTATTTTCAAGCATATTAAATCCATCTACGATCTCACGAACGTAGCCTTTGGTGTAATTGGAAACAGAATTATTGACTCTCCGTTCAATTCCTGCTGTTGTTAGAAAGGTACCTTATCTTCTTCTCGTTGATTGTCCTAATTGCTTTCTAAGATGGTGTATTACTGATTCTTGTCATCCGAACAATAGAATTACTTCTGAATGAAAAAATTTCTTGTATTACTAATGTCAGCCTTAATTAGCGGTGCTTGTGCAAGCGCTGGGCCGTCACTTATCGCCCTCCCGGAATCCCTGCAATCCTCAGAATTAACCTCAAATAATCAGGGAACAGGAATGCAGGAAACAGTCATAGATGAGGAAGAAATCGAAGCCTATGCTGACCTACCGGATGAAACAATTGAGGAAAGGTTCAATAAAATACAATCCACAAACACTGGCCATGCCATTGTCAATTCACAAATAGAACTGGTCCAAGTCTTTTCTCGACCAGAACCCGAAGCGGAAACAACCACATTAATTACAAACCCGGGGCCTTTTGAAGGTTTAAGGACCCTTGAAACTACTGGCCGTATAACCGAAGACTTTATAGAAGTAGTTCTTCCAGTTACTCCAAATAACACGACCGGTTGGATACAAAAAACTGATGCCACGGCAGGTGAAACTGAAACCGTGATCATCATAGATATATCAGAACGGAAGGCAGCCCTGTTTATTGGGCCGGATTTAATAGCGGAAGCCCCAGTAGCTATCGGAGCGGCATCGACACCCACCCCTGCCGTTGAGGCAATCATTGACACCATCTGGGAACGAGCAACGTCAGAAACGTTCCTTCCTTTTCTTTATGGGCAACAATTATTCGGATTAAATAAGCATTCTGAAGCATTAAAGGCATTTGATGGGAAAAGACCCGCTCTCGCTATTCACGGAACAGACAAACCAGAACTGATAGGAACCGCTGTTTCGAATGGTTGCATACGAATGCATAACAACGATATTGCCATCTTTGCTGAGCATGTGACGCTCGGTACGCGAGTCAGTATCATCGGATAAACAAAAGTTTTCTGAGGTTCAATGAAACAAAATCCTGAAGGCGAAATCCTCACAAGAGTATCTGGTCAGATCGGATGGTTAACCATCGCTAACCCACTGAACCGTAATGCCATGAATTTAGCGATGTACCAACAAATTCCATCCGCTATTACTGAACTCGTCAATGCTGGAATCCGAGTGGTGATTGTCCAAGGTCATGGAGACGAAGCTTTTGGTGCAGGATCCGATATTTCTGAATTCGCGGAACTACGAACAGGAGAAAACGCAGATACCTACGACAAAGCGGAGGCTGACGCACACGAAGCTCTTGAGAATACGCCCGTTCCTACTATTGCCATGGTGAAAGGTCCTTGCCGTGGAGGGGGATTAGCTATCGCCCTTGCATGCGACCTACGCTACGCCAGCGAAGAAGCGACCTTTGCTGCCCCACCTGCCAAACTTGGTATTGCTTTCCCCCACCCAGCCGTGGAATCACTCGTCAATGCAATCGGAGATGCACATACCCGCCACCTGCTCCTCACCGCAACGACCATTGACGCCCAAGAAGCCAACCGAATCGGACTTATCCACCGGATAATGGACGCATCAATCCTTGAAACAGAAATAGTTTCTATAGCGACACAAATCTGTAAACTCGCCCCAAACTCACTCACAGCCGCAAAAACAAGTCTGGCCAACCTCAAAGGCCACGCAACGCAACAACAAGTCCAAGATGCAATAGCCGCCTGCTATGAAAGCCAAGATTATCAGGAAGGCATCAAAGCCTTCATGAATAAACGCGCACCCAACTTCGACGGCACGTAAGAAAAGAATCTGCTACACCATAAGAAGACCCGAAACTAAAGGAGATCCCATGAATGACTACCCCGTCCGAACAGGAAGCATGCTCTACACACTCGTAGACCCAAACAAAGGCCACGAAGTTGCATACAACCGCTGGTATGAACGAGACCATTTCTACGCTGGTTGCCTCATTGGCCCGTGGCTTTTTGCTGGGAAACGATGGGTAGCGACACGCGACCTTAAAGACCTCCGTTTCCCTGAAGACAGTAACGTCACTACACCCGTTGATAGGGGCACGTATCTAGCCACCTATTTTGTTCTTGAAGGGAAACATGATGAACATTTCAAATGGGCGGCGGAACAAGTCTGGGATCTCTATGCCAATGACCGAGGCTTCCCGGAACGCCAGCACGCCCACACCGTCATGTTCAATGCCCCTTGGGCTTTCTACCGCGACGAGGAACATGTCCCCATTGAACTCTCCTTTGACCACCCCTACAAAGGATTAGGCAATGTCTTCCTTGACCGGTCTGAAGGAACAACAGAGGAAGAG